>WNGL01000061.1_pt1 | contig 140495 bp, 115 predicted proteins | sample 5400591 | NCBI WGS metagenome assembly WNGL01 (sample SAMN13153377, study PRJNA577476) | soil metagenome | isolation source: 80 cm soil or saprolite under Garry oak tree replicate 1 | place: USA:California | collected 2016-06-15 | reverse complement strand
AAGCCTGCGGCGGGCGGGGATGAAGCTGATTGGCCATCTGGCCCTGAAACAGGCCATCGAAAGGCCAGGAGAACTGGAGCCGCTGGTGAGGCTGACCAAGCTGCTGCTGGCGAGCGAGGGGAATGGCGTCCGGCAAGGGCGGTTGAAGCTGGCGGAGCGGTATTTTTATCGTGAGGCGACCGAGGCGGCGCGCAAGGAATTTGCGCAATTGGGGGCCTATCTGGCGGGCATCCTGGAGGATGCGAGTCTGGACGCGCAGGCGAAAATCGAAAAGGTCAAGCAGATGCTCTTTACCGGCGAGGGTTCAAAGTCGGGGGCAGAGGCGAAAGAGGACTCCGGAAATGGCCCGGGAACGCCCAAAACCTAAGCCCTGTGAAAAACGATTGCCCCCATGGGTGGACGTTAGCGCGGTCGGATTCCGTCGGCGAGACGCCGACGGATGCGACCGAGACGGTCGCGCTCCCCAGGCGCCGCCAAGGAATCTGGCGAAGCGAACAATGTTCGCCTATGTTCGCTTATGTTCGCTTAATTGGAGAAAAATGTTTGCGGCCTGCCTTTGGGGGAAGGAAGAATGCAGAAGGCAGAAGGCAGAATGAAGAATGAAGAAGGATTCCGGGAGTTTCGCTGGATGGGGCGGGCGCGCAATGGCGCGCGGACGGCGCAGCGCACCGTCCCTACCGGGGAAGGGGAAATGCAGAATGCAGAAGGCCGGATTAAGCCGCATTCGCCGCAATTGAGGGAAAGTGAACCGATTGTGGCTCGCGGGATAAATAATGGTCGGATCGTGCGTCGTAACTTATTGTTTATCAGTAACTTGAGCGGAACATGGCGGTCGGCACTGTTAGGAGGGGTTTACGATCGTAACACTTGTATCACTTCCTCGACCGGGATGGCTCAGCAACTCCAGCCGCTTGTTTTTCGGCGGGAATATCGGCCGGTAATGCTGGTAACGTTTCATCACCGACTGCACGTATCTCCTGGTGCCGGGGTAATCCATCCGGGCCAGGAACGCCGCGCTGTTGGTTGCCGCCGCGCCGCTGTTGCTCCATTGCAGAACGCGCGCGCGGCCGGCGTTGTAATCGGCCAGCGCGTACGGCAGGGGATTGTCGGTTCGCGGGTAACGTCGGAGGAGCTTGCGGAGATACCACGTGCCGGCGCGGGCGTTCTTGACCGGATCAAGCATCTGAAAATGGGTGAACAGGTGGATGTGTTCTTCCGCCGCCCATTCCTGGGCGGTCTTCTCGCGGATTTGCATCAGGCCGATCTCTCCCTTTCGGCCGCGCGCGCGCGGATTGAACCAGCTTTCGCGCCACACCACCGCCTTGACCAGCGCGGGATCGACCCCGTAATGCGCTGCCGCCTCGAGGATCACCGGGTCCTGGCTGTTCTCGCGAATGGCCCGCCACTTTTCGATCAACAAGGCGACTCCGCCCAGCAAAATGATCGCCAGCAACCGCCACCGCCATCGTCTGATTGTTTCCATGCGCTCGTTGCTGAAACCGAATCGGGATCGGCGTCCAGGATTTTTCCGGCCTGTTGTCAGTATCGCCCGCCAAAGGATGAGCGGCGCCGCAAGCGCCGCGGATATGGTTGCGCGCACGCGCCGCCGGAATGGCAAGCTCAACCTTCCTCGGTTTCCGCCTCCGTGTCGTCGCGGGCCGGCTGGAGAAGCGGGTGCAGTTTTTCCAGGAGAAGTTGAGCGCGGCGCGGATTTTCCGCCGCTCCAAAATCCCCTTCGCGGGAGGGGCGTTGGGGCGCGCCGGCCAAGGCCTCCAAAGCGGCCCGGAGAGTGGCCGCCTCTTGGGGCGAAAGCGGCAGCGGCAGTTTATCGGCCTGCTCGTTGCGCATCGCGGCGCGGGCGAATTCCAGCAGCAGGGCGCACGGCTCCAGACAGGGAATCAAGCTTTTCTCGCCCGGCGCATCCGGCGCCAGGCCCGCCACGCTCCAGAGCCGCCGCTTCCAACAGAAACTCCGGTGGCATCCGGCCCGGATCACCAGGGCCGCCTGGGCGTCGGTGAGCTTCTGCGTAATCCGATACATTCCGGTTTGGCGCCGGGTGAACTCGCGGAAGTTCGTGACGGGCGGGGGATCGGATTGCACCGCAAACCAGTCGGCGACCGCGCCGGGATAAAGCTGATTCAGGGCGCGTTCCAACTCCACGTCATTCGCCGTGGTCGCCCGCCAGCCGGTTTGGAGGTTCGGCGCTGATTTCAACGGACGGAACGCGCCGTCGGCGGTGAACTGGGCGAGGGCGCGCAGCCCAGTGAAGGCAATGGGTTGAAGCTCCGCCTCCGGCCGATCGCGGTCGTCCATGTGGCGCAGTTCGTAATCCGGCGACCGCCGGCGGATGAGCACCTGGGCCAGGACCAGTTCGTGTCCAAGCTGGGCCACGAACTTCTCCAGCGCCGGATTGGCAACGGCCATCATTGGCCCTGAAGCTAATGGATTGCGCGGAATTGGAAACGGAAAATCGGCGGCCCGCGCGCTTATTTCGGAGCGCCGGACGCACGGGCCAGGTTCGTAATCGTGGCGTTGTTGATGATTTTATTGGGAATGCTCACGATGTGGCCTTCCGCGCTCACCACCCGCGTGCTGCGCAGGCCGATGGATTCCACGACCCCTTCGACGTTCTCGACCTTGATCCGGTCGCCGATGCGAAACGGCTTGTCCGAAAGCATCGCCACTGCCCCGAACAGGTTGGCGAGCGTGTCTTGCGCCGCGAGGCTGACGGCCAGGCCGGCGATCGAGAGCGAGGCGATCAGGCTGGTGATGTTCAACCCCAGGTTCTGCAACGTGAGCAGCACGGCGACCACGGCGGCAAAAACCTTGAGGGTGTGGCGGATCAGGGGCAGGAGGTGCTTGCCGATCGAATCTTCCGTTTCGAGCCGCCGCTTCCAATAACCTATCACCAGATCGACGAATTTGAGGACCATGTAGGTGATCGAAACGACGAGGATGACTCCGAGGGCCTTCTTCAGGAAATTGGCGAACCAAACGGGCCAGATGAAGATGTGCAAACCGACATAGAGCAAAGCCACGAACGCCATGACTTTGACCGGCCCGCGCGCCAGCTCGAGCAACAAGTCGTCAAATTGCGTCTTGGTCTTGCGCGTCCACCGGCTGAGTTGGCCGCGCACGAGCAGATCGACCAATTTGGCCGCGAAAAACGCCAGGAAGATGTAGATAAAGGAGGCCAGATATTGCCAGAGCGGGACTTCAAACAGGGGCCGGTCCAGCCCTTCGATCTGATCCAGGCCGAAATGCAGCCAAGCGGCCTTGCGTGTCTCACCTTCCTCGATCACCACTTCCGCCGAGCTTTGCGGTCCGAGGGCGGCGCCGGCGCTCGGATCGCTCAGCGTCAGTTTCAAAGCCCGGCTCCCCTTCCAGCGCACGTCATGAATGATCGGGATGCGGATTGGTTCCTCCATCTTGCCGGCGGCAATGGTCACCATTCCTTTCTTGGGAACAAAATCGCGGCCCGCAACCGCCGTGCCGTCAACGGTGGCCAACACCACGTCCACCGCCGCGTTCGTATTGCCGGTCCGCTGGAGGGTAACGGTGACGCCGCCGGCATTTTGATTGACGAGATAAGTGGCCTTGGTGAATTCGATGGTGGCCGTGCCCAGGCGGCTCTGCCCCGGCACCCAAGCCGCGCAGAACAGGGACGCAACGACAACCAACCCGACCTTTTCCAGCGTTGAGCTCATGCGCGGGAGACTATTAGCGGCACGCCAGGAAATCAAACCAGCAACTTGCGCGGCGATTTGAGTTTTACGTTCCGGTTTGAGGCCCCTTGGCGCCAACGTTGCCGGCGTCGGTGGTCGCCTTGGCGGTCAACCACAGCGTTTGGTGGAGTGCGCCAGAATCGGGCCGCGAACACCTCCGCCCAATTACTGTCAGAAGCCATTGTAGCGCGCATGAAAACGTCTCGCCACCCAAGATGCTGCCCGGTCTGCGGCCACCGCTTCATTCCCTGGCGGTTCTGGCAGATTAGCCGCTGGACTTCTATCCGCTGCCCGAGTTGCAGCGCCCGGCTTACGCGGCAATTCGACCGGCAATGCTTTGCGATCTGTTTCGCTTGCTGTCTTCTGTTGACTGCCGTTCCGTTCATCCAAAAGTCTGCATGGCAGATCGTGATTGGAGTACTTGGGGCGTTGTTGATTCTGATTCTTGACGCCGCAACCGTGCGGCTTCGACCCGCTCCGCCATGAGAACCATCGGTTTGCCGACAATCATCTTATTCGCATCGCTGCTGGCTGGCTGCGCCGGTCGATCCGAGCGCTCCACAGGGCCGGCTAATACAACTCCAATCTTTCATACGATCACCCTCGTCGATGCCGATACCCAGTCGGCGACGGAGCCGGTGTTGCCGCGGCCTGCCAATGTAACTTCAATCTTGGAGATCCACTATTTCGACGCCCAGTGGATCACCAACACCACGACCAATCGCTTTATTCGCGTCGGCGGCGAGGTCAAATTGGCGGGCCGGTTCAAGTGGTCGGACGGTTTGACCCTCACCAACGCGATTGGGATCGCCGGTGGCTTCACCGACTTTGCCGACAGGTCACGGATAGAACTTTGGCGTTGGAATGGCTCGCTTGAGCGTTACAGTTATCCACGCATTATCCGGGCCTTGACCAACAACCCGACCTTGCAGCCGAACGACCAGGTACTCGTTCAAAAAAGGTTGTGGTAGCGACAAACTCGCCTCCACGGCGCCGGAGCCACTTGAGCCATCTGCGAAATTGCGAAAGGAATTCAGTTCTGTAGCGTAGAGCGCAAGGCTGCGGGCCGAGTGCGCCGGGCGGCGCGCGATTCCGCCGGCCTGACCGTGCAACGCGCAGAGTCCATCGAAAATCTGAGAGCCGCTGTGCCGGCCAACTCGACCGTCGCGGCACTTCGGGTGTCCCGAGCGCGCTCCGGCGTCGTACCCGGCGCGCGGTGCGCTTTGATTCCGGTGCCGTCCGTGCCTCTCAAAATGAGCCATCTGGAAACCAATCGCAAGCCCAGGATCGGACTTGCCGAGGCTGGTTGCCGGTTGACCGCGTTCACGCTTGTCGAACTGCTGGTTGTCATAGCCGTTATTGCCATCCTGGCCGCGCTGCTGCTTCCCGCTCTTTCCAAAGCCAAGGATTCAGCACGGCAATCCTCGTGCGCTTCGAACCTGAAGCAAATTGTGCTCGCCGCCTTGATCTATGCCGATGAAAACGAGGCGGGTTTCCCGGCACAGGCAGGCGACGGCTTGCCAGTGCGCGCAGCAGGTGGAGACGGGAAAAACTATTACGATTTACTCATGCCGCTTTTGAGCGATCCCAAAATCTGGCTCTGCCCTTCTACCCAGGACAAACCAGGCCGGCTCATGTCCTATCACATGAACGGCCTCATCATTACGACCAACGGGCTGCGCGCTTCGGCTGTTGCCGAACCGGCGAGCACTCTGCTGATTGCCGAAACCGGCATAAAGGCCCGTTTCGACGAAGCCTATCTCCGACCGGATCAAGCCGGTGGCTTTCTCTATGATCGGCCACAGCGGAACCACAAGGACGGCAGCAACGCCGGATTCGTCGATGGTCACGTGAAGTGGTATCCGGACAGCCATTGGGACTCCAATTCGTTCAAGGCCGTTCCATAAAGGGGTCCAAAGGGTTCGGTACCTCATACTGCATGCTTTTGCTGCTAAAGGGCTTACCCATTCGGGCGGGTGATCCCTCTTCGGCCGAGAATAAATCTTGCGCGGCGTCGTCGAAGGAGGGTAATCACGAGCCTGATTCAACCACCGCCATGAAACGAACATCTGCCCGATTGCCCACTCTTGCTCTCCTTTGCGCCCTCGCCACCGCCGCCGCGTCCGCCGCCACGGCGGATTGGCCGCAATGGCGCGGCCCGGACCGCACGGATGTTTCCAAAGAATCCGGCCTGCTCAAAACCTGGCCAGCCGGCGGCCCCAAACGCGTCTGGCTCTTCGAGGATGCGGGCCTGGGTTATTCCGGCCCGGCTATCGTCGCGGGCAAGCTCTACACCATGGGCGCGCGCGACGGCGTCGAGTATCTCCTCGCCGTCGATATCAAAGACGGCAAGCAACTTTGGGAGGCCAAAATCGCCAATGCGCTCAGGAACGACCGGGGCGATGGCCCGCGCGGCACTCCAGCGGTGGACGACGGGCGTGTTTACGCTTTGGGCGGGCAAGGGACGTTGATCTGCGCCAATGCGGCCGATGGCAAGGCCCTTTGGCAGCGGACGATGAGCGAGTTCGGCGGCCACCGGCCCGGCTGGGGTTACTCCGAATCGGTGCTTGTGGACGGGAACAAAGTCCTCTGCACGCCGGGTGGTGCCCAGGGCGCGATCGTGGCGCTGGACACCAAGACTGGCGAGCCTGTTTGGCAGAGTAAGGACTTTACGGACGGGGCCCAATACGCATCGATCATCCCCGCGAGCTACAATGGCACCCGCCAATACATCCAGTTGACCCTGAAGCACATCGCCGGCCTCTCCGCGGCGGATGGCAAGGTGCTTTGGACCTCGGACTGGCCCGGCCAGACGGCGGTGATTCCCACGCCGATCTTTCAGGACGGCCAGGTTTATGTCAGCTCCGGCTATGGCGTCGGATCCAAACTGGTCAAGATCGGCACCGGCAACGACGTGAACGACGTTTATTTCAGCAAAGTGATGAAAAACCACCATGGTGGCGTTGTCCTCGTGGACGGCTACCTCTTTGGCTACTCCGACGGTCCCGGCTGGGTTTGCCAGAACTTCAAGACCGGTGACCAAGTCTGGGCCGAGAAAAGGGCGCTGGGTAAAGGCGCCATCGCCGCCGCCGACGGGATGCTCTATTGCCTGGCCGAAGACAGCAGCACCGTGGTGCTGATCGCGGCGTCGCCAGCAGGCTGGCAGGAGCATGGCCGCTTCACCCTCGACCCGCAGTCAACCCAGCGCAGCCAGGACCACAGGGTCTGGACCCACCCGGTCATCGTCGGCGGACGACTTTACCTTCGCGACCAGGAACTGCTCTTCTGCTACGACGTCAAGGCACCCTGAACCGGGCACGAAACCGGGCGCACTGCCCTTGAATTGAGAGTCCTGGGTAAAAGTCGCCTCCGCCCTCGCTGCTGGGCTTCCTCGGGCAGACGGCAGGGGGCGGTGTCCTCACCGCGCCTCTGTCTTTGCTCGACGGCGACGCTGTCCAGCTGTAACGTTCCGCCATGAACCCTGCGACGATTTTTCTGCGGCGCGACCTGGCCGACGTGCAACCCTGGGCCGAGACGTGCGGCCAAATCCGCCCCCTCCTGGAGGAGAACGACGCCGCAGCGGCGGAGGTCCATCACCTCCAAATCACCAACGCCAAGCTGCACTATCATCAGCGCACGGACGAAATTTACTACGTGCTCGACGGCCAGGGCCGGATGCGGCTCGAAGATGAAGAAATCGAACTCCACCAGGATGTCGTCGTGTACGTGCCGCGCGGTGTGAAGCACAAGGCATGGGGCAACTTGAAGGTGTTGGTGGTTTGCATCCCTCGCGGCGTGCTCAACGACGTGCACGAACTGGAGTAGTGGACCAGGGACCATGAAATCCAGGTCCGAGAACTTTCGTGATGCGCGCACGGATTGCGGTCATTCTCATTTCCTCGCTCGCCATCGGTTGGGCCGGCTGGCTCTGTGCCTTGGGTTTTGCGGATGCGGTCTGGTTTCTGCAGCAGACGTTGGTGAAGTCGCCGCCGCCGCCAGGTTGTCGAACCAGAAACCCACGATGCGCATCGGCGCGGCGCAACCGCGATCGCGATTGATTGATTACCGCCTCACGAATTCCGCCGAAGTGCTGGCGCAAGTGGATCGCTCGCTCGGCGAGTTGGAGCAAATCGCGCACCATGCCGGCGCGGCAAAGTGTGACGCGCTGGCGTTCCCGGAGGACACTTTGGGACTCGGGCACTGGGAAGCCGCCCACAAGCCAGCGTTGAAAGATGTGCTGCCCGACGCGGTGAGGCACATGCTCGACCGCCTGGGCCGAGCCGCGGCATCGCACCAGATGTATCTCGTGTGCTGCAACGACACGATTGATCCGGATGGCCCGGTCCGCAACACGGCGTTCCTCCTTGGACGCGACGGCCAGCAAATCGGCCGCTACCACAAAGTGAACCTGCCCATTTCACCGTTGGCATCGAACCCTACGGCAACTACGGGCGCTACGCTGCGCCGGGCGCGTGGAACTTCTACGCCTATTGGTCCGAGATGAAAGGCTCGGCCGACGGCAAGTATTGGGGCAACAGTTTGACGCCGGCCCAACCTGTCCTTGTGCCGCGCGAGCGCTGGCAATGCGTCGAGGTGATGCTGCAATGCAATTCGGCGCCGGACAAATCCGACGGCGAACTGGCCCTGTGGCTCGATGGAAAGCCGATCATGCGCACCGCTCCAGGCGCGCGCCGCGGCCGTTGGACCGGCATGGGCTTTTCGCTGGTCGAAGAAGGCGGCGAACCCTTTGAAGGCTTTCGCTGGCGAACCAATGACCAGCTCAAGATCAACTTTTTCTGGCTGCTGCACTACGTGACCGAAAACGCCGCGCGCCAAAACCACGTCGCCAAGCCCAACCCAATCAACCGCGTCTGGTTCGACGACATCATCGTCAGCACCGAATACGTCGGCCCGATTCAGAAATGAGGGCGCGGTTGGCGAATTCTCAGCGGGTCGCGCGCCTCTTTTCGATCTTAGCGGCGTTGAACTGTTCAGTGCCTGCAAGTGTTTGCGCTGACGGGCCGGCTGACTTGCGGCTTCCCGACCTTGCGCCAGCAGACATCCCTTCCGGCGATTCGCCACCAATGCGACAAGCCCTTCCGGCTCGGAATTCTTTTTCGATTCAGCCATCGGACGGGATCGACTGGTTGGTTCGGCCAAACGGAGAGCGATTCTTCTCGCTCGGCGTCTGTGTCGTAACGACTGGCGTTTCCCCCAGCGCGTTCGATCCGAACAACCCTCGCTACGCCGCCCGGCGGGAGTATGCCGATGCAAACCAATGGGCCGAGGCCACGCTGAAACGGCTCAAGTCGTGGGGCTTCACGACCATTGGCGGCTGGAGCGATTTTCAAGCCTTGAAACAGTCCCGTGACCGCGACGTGGTCTTTGCCCCGGTCCTGCACATCGGGTCCACCGCTGGCGCGCCGTGGTGGGACATGTGGGATCCGAAGGTTCTCGACCGGATGGAGCAAGTCGCGCGCGATCAGATTCTGGCCCTGCGCGACGATCCGAGGTTGATCGGCTATTACAGCGACAACGAGTTGGGCTGGTGGAACGCGATCCTGCTCCAGATGACCTTTGAGCAAGCGCCCACCAGCGGGCAGCGCCATCGACTCCTGGAATTGCTTCGGCAGACCTACCGCAACGACTGGTCGGAATTGCTGCAAGATTTCGAGCCGGCTTCGGGCGTGGAGAACTGGCAGGAACTCGAACAGCACGGGACCCTCTTTCTGCGTCCCGGTGGCAGTGGCACCCGCACGATGCGCCGGTTCCTCGCTTTGTTGGCTGAGCGTTACTACTCATTGGTCCATGACATCATCCGCAAATACGATCAGCGCGCATTGATTCTGGGCGACCGCTATCAGCCCTTTTATTATCCGGAAGTGGCCCGCGCCTGCGCGCCCTACGTGGACGCCGTCTCCAGCAATCTCAACGCGAGTTGGAACGACGGCACCTTCGCGCGGTTTTATCTGGAAACCCTTCACGCGTTGAGCGGCAAGCCGGTTATCATCGGCGAGTTCTACATGGCCGCGCGCGAAAACCGCAGCGGCAACAAGAACGATCGCGGCGTTTACCCGGTAGTGGCTACGCAACGGGAACGCGCCGCGGGATTTCGCAACACGCTCGAGGCGCTTTTGCAAATACCTTGCGTTATCGGCGCGGACTGGTTCCAATATTACGACGAACCTGCTCACGGACGCCACGACGGCGAGAATTTCAACTTCGGCCTCGTGGACATCCACGACCGTCCTTACGAGGCGCTCACCGCCACCACTTCGGCGCTGGACCTGGTCGCCTTCAAGAATCGGCCTGCGCCCGCGCGTCCGGACGCCTCGCAAGGCGTACCGCCCGCGCCGCGAGACCCGCTCGGACAATTCAAACCCACGCTGGCCCTCAAGCATTGGAACCGTGAGCGAGGCTTCGTCAAACCGCTCTCGGAATTTCCCCTGGCCGACTTGTACGTGTGCTGGAACAGAAGGGCGATTTACCTTGGACTGTACGCGCAGGATGTCGTCGAGGACCTCCCTTACCGGGACAAAATCGTGCGGGCGAGCGACCGCGCCGAGTGGAGCCTCTTCCTCAATGGTTCGACCAATTCCATTCGCGCCCGCATTGGCGCAGGCATCGAGCCGAGCGTCAATGAACCCTCAGTTCGCTTGGTGAACCGCTCGGGTCTGAACGGAGATTTTCGGAACATCGCTGCCCTGGAATTGCCGGCGAAACTGTTCGGTAAAGACCGGTTCCAGCGGGACGACACGATCGATCTTGCCTCCACCTTCTTCACCCATTGCCGGGGTTATCACGTCGAGTGGAAAGGCCATTTCACCTTGCGGGACTGAGCCTTTTTCGGCGAGAGGCTTGCTATCTCCCTCTCCCAGAAGGAGTTAGCGCTATGTCTCAGCTAACTCTTTACGATGCGTCCGGCCGTGACCTTTTTCGGCCCGTCCCGTCCCGCCCGGCCGGTCGCCGGGCGGGCACAAGCCAGTGGCCCGGTAGCGTTGAAGTAAGGGCGAGGGACGCCCTTCGCAGCCCCATCTGGGCGGCATATTTGTAGAGCGCGAACGGCAAAAATCAAAGCTCCGCAGGCGTGGTGCTCCGCAGGAGGGCCGCACCCCGGAGTGCGGCTGTGTCCGAAGGACCAGCCGCGGCACGAGTCAACCCGAGAACGCGCGCAACCAGTCGAACGCGCTTCTCCCTTCGATGACGCTGCGAACGGAAAGTCCGCCCAGCCCCGCAGCCTCGTTCTACGCCGAAATCCGGTGGGCCGCGATGGGCACACGGGGTTCCGTCTTTCGGTGTCTGGGACCGTCCGCCTTGCTGCCGTTGGGGTTCCAACGATTACGTTTCTTTTCCCTTCCACCACCCCGCCTTCGTGCCTATTCTGCCGCCACCGTGAAAAAGCAACTCTCCATCCGCCGGACTTAGGAATCATGACTGCGAGCGCACCGAAGCCGACATTCCAATCGCGCGTTGCCTACAAGGACCGCCGCGGTGCGGTCGAGTGGCTTGAGAAGGCCTTCGGCTTCAGGACTACGATGCTGGCAACGGACAGCGATGGCAACGTGGTGTATGCGGAAATGAGCTTTGGCAACGGGCAGATCCATATCGGGAGTGAATGGGAAAATGTGAAGGCTCCCAGCTCGGTCGGCGGCGCGAACACCCAGACCATCAGCGTCCGGCTCGAGGACGGAATCGACGCTCACTGCGAACGCGCTCGTGCCGCCGGGGGAACGATCGTTCAGGAGCCGGAAGATCAGTTCCACGGCGACCGCGCCTACCGGGTCATCGACCCGCAGGGTCACACGTGGAGCTTCTTTCAGAAGCTGCGTGAGGTGACCCCTGAGGAGATGGAAGCCGCCGTTCCGGGCATGAAGGTCTGGACCCCATAGCGGCAAGGGCGCCTCGACATCGAGCAAACAGGCGCGCGGAGCTGCCCGGATTACGTCAAGTCGCGCAAATTCAGACGTGCTGCGGCTGGGCTTTGCCACAGCCGCGCTCCGGACAATCCCAAAGGGATTGCGTCCTCCAGCCCAAGGTTGCGAGGCACGAGCTACCTTGGGGAATCGGTCGAATGAAATCACAACCCCGAAGGCGTTGCGACCGACTCAACCGTGAAATTCGGCCCTTCGCGGGTGTGGCGCAGGAGTGGAAATGGAGCACGGCTGTGTGCGAAGGACCAGCCGCAGCACGAGCGAACGTCAGGAGGGGGAAATCCTTCCAACGCGCTCTGGTGTGTAATGACGCTGCGACGCTCCCTCGCGCGGCAATCATCTCAAGGCCTTCTGGAAAGTAGCTCCGAGACTTTCTCCTCCAAGTCGTGGTAAACGTCGGCCTTCACTTCGCAGACCATGCCATCCCTGTCGAGCAGCCAGTTATCAGGAATTGCCCACACCCCGAATTCGGCCGCGAGCGGGCTTTCAAATCTCATACCGTCGAAGTGGTTTGGCCAGGGAATGTTTTTCTCTTTGATCATCCTGAGCAGGCTCTCTGTGTTGCCGTCCAGACTGACCCCAACGATCTCAAATCCCTGAGGTTTCAACTTTTCGTAAAGCGCCTTCAGTTCCGGCAGCTCCCCAACACAGGGAGTGCAATCGGTCGCCCAGAAACTGATCAGGACCACTTTGCCGCGCAGCGCCTGCAGATCGACCTCGCGCCCGTCGATGGCAGTAAATTTGAGCTGGGGCGCACTGCCAACCCGCCAACGCCGATTGAGAACCGCCTTTGCACCGAAGCTGACGAAACCAGGAGCGTTCGATACCGTAAGGAGTTGCCTGGCGAGTTTTGTCCCAAGATCGCTCCGCGCGCGGCTTGTCAATCGCAGCATGGAACCAAATACCTGCTGGTTGGTGCCGCAGAAAGGCTGGCCGGCCAGCAATCCTTCAATCAGTCCCCGTTCACCAGCGGATTGAAGTTCAGAGGCGCGCGCGGCGAGCACTGGAAATTCTGGACGTTCTCTGCGCAACAAGGAGTCAATGTTACAACGTGTCATGCCCTCAATGGCGGCATTCAGCCGTCCGGTGTCGCCGACCGCGCCGTTGACTCCCGTTCCGAAAGCTCCCTGGCGCATGGCTTCGACCACGTTGGAGTGTTGCTGGAAATGCTCAATGAAAGCATCACTCGTTCGCTCGAGCTGGTCTGCGATCGCCGCGATCCGCTTGGCCGCGGCGCTCAATCCACCCTCCTTCAACGCAAACGGGCGGTGGCCAAGTTCGCGATCCAACGCCCCGCGCAGTTGCAGAATTTCAGCCCACGCTGCCTCGGGGTTGGCGGGTGCGGCCTTGGCTCTTGCAGGGTCGGCAGGGCTTTCCGCGGCGCCAGCCGGTACGAGCGATGGCGCGAGGTACAGGCTGAACAGGAGAAGGGCTGCGCCCGTAGTTATTGATATAGCTGGTCGCATACAGAAACCCTATCTCGTTGCCGAGAGCGTCTCACGTATCGTGTGGAGAACGCCGGAGGAGCGCGTTGCGCCAGACGACCCGGATTCCGTCGTCCTTTCAGGACGCGACACCGTTTTGCCTCCAGTCGTCCAGGGACTTCGTCCCTGGCTAATGTCCCTCCGCCCCTGCTGGGCCGGCCCGACCGCGACGCGCACGCGCCGGCGCCACATTCAAGCGGCGCGCGACGAAAAACTTGCGCCAGACCGCAAGCGGTGACACGTGAACGGTTCATGGCGGGACCCCTCCGACACGCACTCTCAGGCCATCAGCTTCTCGTAACGCTGCTCCACGAAATCCCAGTGGATCACTTTGAAAAATGCCGCGAGGTAGTCCGCCCGCCGATTCTGATGTTTGAGATAGTAAGCGTGTTCCCACACGTCAATGCCGAGCAGCGGCTGCCAGCCACGAAGCAGCAGGCTGTCCTGGTTGGGCGTGGATTCGACTTTCAACTGTTTGCCCTCTAAAGCCAGCCAGGCCCAGCCGCTGCCAAAGACTTTGGTGGCGGTGGTGGTAAGCGCCTCTTGAAGCACCATAAAACCGCTAAACTGTTTGTTGATGGCTTTCGCCAGCTCGCCTTTCGGTTCGCCGCCGCCATCCTTTTTCATGGTTTGCCAGTACAATGAATGGTTGGCGTGGCCGCCGCCGCTGTTGCGCACAGCGGTGCGGATGCTTTCGGGCAGCGCGGCCAGATCGCGCAGCAATTCCTCGACCGATTCTTTCGCCAGGTCCGAGTGGCCGGCAACGGCTTTGTTCAGATTAGCCACATAAGTGGCGTGATGCTTGCCGTGGTGGATCTCCATCGTTTTGGCGTCGATGTGCGGCTCCAGCGCGTCAAACGGATAAGGGAGCGGCGGTAGCGTGAACGGCCCCTCGGGCGCGGCCGGTTCGGCGCTCAGCGCGGGCAGGGCGGCGACGGTGGCGCAAACGGCCCCGGCGGCCGCGGTTTTAATGATGGCTTCACGACGTGTTAGCATAAGTTCATTCCTTTCGCGCTGGTTTGTGCCGGGATCATTGACGAGGGATTCGCCGAATTTCAACCCTGAAATTCGGACCTTCGCGGGCGGGGCCGCGCAGAGCACCCGACGGAGTCGAGCAGCCACCGCCGCGAGGCTGTCATAGCCCGCGGCAAATCAACTCGAGGGAAAGCACGGCGTAAGCGGTCACCAGGGCCGGATCCTTCTCCCACCATCGCCCGCTGGTGTTAAACCACGAACCGTCGCGCTGCTGGAGGTCGATGAGGTGCAAGCCCAGTTCCTTTCGCCAATCGATCTTCCGGCCGTCCTTCAGCTCCAGTTCGTTCACCGCATAGATCGTTAACGCCTTGGTCATCGTGTGGAAGTAGTAATACAAACCGGCCGGCCCCATGCCGGGATTTTCCTCCAGCGTGTAGTTCTGCCGGAGCCAGTCGAAGACGGCCAACACGCGCGGGTCGCCGCGTTTAAGATTGGCATAGATGTAACTGAGCATCCCCGCGTAGCTGATGCTGCCATAGGATCGCAGCGCGACCCGGCCGGTCGCCGCGTTGGTTTCGCTGCCCGCCATGCTATTGCCGGGATAGTACACAAAGCCGCCTTTGTGTTTCGGATCATCCGACGCCCACGACTGGCGGTTGTAAGCGGGCAGGTTTTGGCAGTTCTGGATGAAATGGATCGCGGCCTGCCAATTCAGGTCGCGGGCCTCGGCGTAATTCTTGTCCTCCGCCAGGTGCCGGCTGTAGTAGAGCGCCTCGAGCGCCTGCAACGTGTTCCCCATGTCCGAGTGCTGGTAATGGCTGCCGTAACCGATGCCGCCATCGAACGGATTGTCGAGTTTGCCATTTTCATCGAAGTCGTTTTGCAAGCCGATCAAGAAGCGCCGCGCCCGGCGAAGCACCGGTTCGTATTCCGCCTGGTTCGCCGCGAGCAGCGCCATCATGCAGAGCGAGGTATTGTAAGTGGGTAGATTGGTCCGGCAGATGCCGCCGTCGGGGTTCGCGCAGCCCAGGACAAAGGCGTATCCGCGCTTTAGCCACAGCGCCTCGGCGTCGCGGAAACGCCCGGTCGGTTCACCCTGGCAGGCCATCAGCGCCAAAGCCGTGACGGCCGGCTGGTCGGGCGTGGACCACCAGCCGTTCGAGTTCTGGTTCGCCTGCAGCCAGGCCAGTCCACGATCAATGGCGTGTTGAACTTCATTGCGGACGGATTGGTCGGTGATCAACGCCGGGCTTTTGGATGCCTCCGCCGCGCGCGCGGCCCAGCCCAATCCCCCCAGCGCCACGAACGCGAAGACCCATGCGAATCGCCACCGCCAACTCGCGGCCGGCGCTCGCCCGAACGGTTTCCTGCCATCAATCATCTCGCCCCATCGTACTCGCAAAATTCGCCAGGGCAACTCCTCCCCGAAACTCCCGCCCGAATACCGGCAGATATCCGCCCCCTCCCCGCCTCTGCCGGCCCCGTGCCACCTTTCCGATTGGTTGAGCTCAGCCCGAATCCTCAGCCAAGGAAAGGGGAGCGCGACCGTCTCGGTCGCACCCGTCGGCGTCGCGCCGACGGAATCTGACTGCGAGTGTGCCGCAAAATTGGTCCGGCCGTTTTGGTTGGCGGCGCCTCGTTCCCCCTCACCCTGGCCCTCCCGCAGGGAGAGGGAACTGGCATCCCGCGTCTTTCTTAAGTCGGACATCGCTCCCGCTGGTTCCGTGCGCTCCGCGATTCCTGGCCGAGACACTCGCACGACCCAGCGCGTTCGATTCGCCACAGAGCGGCGGGCGATTCTCCCTCTCCCCGGGGGAGGGCCGGGGTGAGGGGGAAGGTAGCGCCCGAAACACCAATGCGCTTGCGAACTGCCGATGAACTCAACTCATCGGCTGGACCGGTGCGCAATCCACGCCCCTGAACACCAACTCGCTGAGTTCACCCTTTGGTGCATCCCTTCCGCACATTCCAAACATTTGGGTTGAACTCAGCGCTCCTCCAAGAGTTTGATCGTAACCCGCAACTCCGAATTCAGCGGCGGCAAACCGTCCGGGCTGACCTGCCAGATTTTGTCGTTCTCGCGGCCCGGGCGCGGGTTGTTGATCAGCGCGTCGGGATCCTCCATCACCGAAGCAATCGAACCTATTTCCTGCGCCAGGAACTTGTTCTGAGCGACGGCGGAACCGTTATAGATCCAAGCGCCACGGCTCATCGTGGATCGCGTTTGCAGGTTGAGCACGAACTCCTCCGCCCGATGGCGCCGCTCGGCTCCGTTGGCGTCCCAGCTCAGCTCAATCGCAATTTTGTCTCCCGGCAGCGGCTGGGCGCTCTCGGCGGGGAAGGAGTTGGTGCCGGCGCCTTTGGCGCCCAGCAGGAGCACGGCCAGGTGGATGTGGTACGGCTCCGTGTCGGTGCGCAGCAAGCTTTCGTGAGTCTTGCCGTACGAAGTGACGATCAGGTATTCGATCGCGCCGCTCGTTTGGTTCACCGTGGCGGGAAACGAGATGGTCCGCTCCCGTTTGTCCAGGCGCACCTTGCCCAGTTTGAAAATGCCGGGACCGACCGGCTCCAGCGGCGCGTTCGTCGGCCAGGCAGGGGGCGCCGCAGTTGGCTCGGCCGCCGGCGTGCCCGCACAGACCAGCATCCCGCACAACATCGCTCCCAGCCGGCGTCCCGCCGGGGACCCCGAAGCGCGCCGGCTCACCCCAAGCCGCTCCGAGCGCGTTTCCGCACCCCGGCGCCCGCGCGGGCGAGCCGATTTTATTTGCGAGGATTGGTTCGTGTGCTAATTTTCGCCTGCGCGCGGCCAAAGCGAAAGCAATTTCACGTCCCGTGACGACTATGACCAAGAAACCACCGCTCTCATCAAACGAACTCACCGAATTGATCGCCGGCCTGAATCGGTTGGCGCGAAATCTGTGGTGGACTTGGAACCAGGAGTCGCAGGAGATTTTCCAGGAGCTTTCCCCGCGCGGCTGGCAGAATCTTTACCACAACGCCGTGGCGGTCCTGCACGAGGTCTCCGATTACGAATTGCGCGTCCGCCTCCAGGATCCGGACTTCGCGGCTCGGGTCCGCATCGTGCTCAAAACTTTTGACGAATACCTCAAAGAGCCGAACACCTGGTGCCGCGAGCACGCGCCCGCCTTGATCGAGAGTCCGGTCGCCTATTTTACCGCCGAATTCGGATTCCACGAAACCTTGCCGATTGCCGCCGGCGGCCTCGGCATATTGGCCGGCGACCACGCCAAGTCCGCCAGCGATCTCGGGCTGGGCTTCGTCGGCGTCAGCCTCTTCTACCGCGAAGGCTATTTCCAGCAGATGATCAACCACGACAATTGGCAGGTGGACTACTACACCCTGTTGAACCCGAAAAACCTCCCCATCGAGCCGCTGCTCGCCCCGAACGGCGAACCGGTCATCGGCCAGGTGGACATCGGGATGAACCAGGTCTATTTCAAAGCCTGGCGCGTCAACGTCGGCCGCTGCCCGGCTTACCTCCTGGACACCAACCTGCCCCAAAACGAGCAGCACGATCGCGACCTGACCCTCCGCGTCTATGGCGGCGACAGCACCACCCGCATCATGCAGGAAATTCTGCTCGGCATCGGCGGCGTCCGCCTGCTCCGCGCCCTGGGCGTCAAGCCCTCGGTGTTCCACATGAACGAAGGCCACGCCGCGTTTCTCGCGCTGGAACTCATCCGCGAAAAGCGGGCCGCCGGGAAAAAATTCGCCGACGCCCTGGCCGAGACCAGGAAGCAATGCATCTTCACCACGCACACTCCCGTGGAAGTCGGGCACGACCGCTTTAGCCCTAGCTTGATGGACTACGCGCTGAATAAAATCCGGGCGCAACTCAAGCTGACCCCCAAGGATTTAATGGCGTTGGGGCGGGTCAATCCGGACAACGAGCAGGAGTCGTTCTGCATGACGGTGCTCGCCCTCCGGGCCGCGCGGGCGGCCAATGGCGTCAGCGAATTGCACGGCCGGGTCAGCCGCCAGATGTGGCAGGGCCTGTTTCCCGACCGGCCGGTCGATCAAGTCCCCATCGGCCACATCACCAACGGCGTTCATCTGCTGGGATGGATGAAGGGACCGGTGCGGCGTTTCTGGCGCCGCAAGCTCGCCTTAAGCTCGACTCCCGCCAAGCTGCCGCTGGCCGGCGACACCACCAGTTTCTGGATGACCAAACCGGCCAACGCCTGGGAAAACAAAGTCAACTCGCCGGAGTTTTGGAACAAAATGGCCGATCCCGAATTCATTTCCGACGAAGAAATCTGGGCGCTGCGCTACCGTCTGCGCCGCGAGCTCATCGAGTTCGCCCGCCGCCGGTTGCTCATCCAGGGCCAGCGCCTCACCCAGGGCGACTTCATCGCCTTCGACCAACTGCTCAATCCCGACGCGCTCACCATCGGCTTTGCGCGGCGGTTTGCCACCTACAAACGCGCCCCGCTGATCTTCCAGCCGTTCGACCAGATCGTGAAGCTCGTGCAGAACCAGGACCGCCCGCTCCAATTCATTTTCGCGGGCAAAGCCCACCCCCGCGACGACGAGGGCAAACGCTACATTCAACATATCATTCACCTCAGCAAATACAGCGAATTGAAGGGTCATCTGGTCTTTATCGAGAATTACGACGTCCATGTCGCCCGCTCCATGGTCTCGGGCTGTGACGTTTGGCTCAACAACCCGCGCCGCCCCCTCGAAGCCAGCGGCACCAGCGGACAAAAGGCCGGCTGCCACGGCTGCCTGAACCTGAGCATCCTCGACGGCTGGTGGCGGGAAGGCTATGACGGCGCCAACGGCTTTGCCATCGGCGACGATTCCCATCCCGACTCGATCGAGGAACAGGACCAACGCGACAGTGCCAACCTGTTCCGCGCGCTTACCGAGGAAGTCATTCCCTGCTTCTTCAACCGCGACGCTGCCGGCATCCCGCGCCAGTGGATCCAAAAAATCCGCCGTGCGATGGTGACGCTGGTGCCGCAGTTCAATACCTGGCGGATGGTCCAGGAATACACCACTAAGTATTACCTGGCAAAGTGATCGCGGACATCAAATCGCAAACCCGGGAAGAGCTGGAAGCCAGGTTCAAAACCTGGAGTCAGCCGGCGTACCGCCTCAGCCAGTTACTGGAATGGCTCTATGTCCATCGCGTGACCGAATGGGACGCGATGACCAACCTGCCCAAGACGCTGCGCGAGCTGCTCCGCCAGGATTTCTCGCTGCAGCCGCTCGAACTGGTTTGCCAGCGCGGATCGCGTGACGCCACCCGGAAGTTTCTTTGGCGCCTGGCCGATCACTCGCTCATCGAAAGCGTGCTCCTTCCCGCCAATCCTTCGCTCTACGGCGAACCCGCCGATCGTCACACGCTTTGCGTTTCCACGCAGGTCGGCTGCGCCTATGGCTGTAAATTCTGCGCCAGCGGCCTCGACGGCTGGAAGCGCAACTTGCGCGTGGAGGAAATTGTCGAGCAGGTCGTGGCGGTGGAGCGATGGAGCGCGGCCCGCCCCGCCGCAACGCCTGCTCAGGAATTCATCGCGGCCCCGCTGACCGCCATCGCTGACGAAAACGGACAGGCCAGGCACGAATCAGACAGCGACTCGACCGGGCTTGTTTCCGCGGTCGAGAGCCGGACCACGGTCCCAGGCGGCGCTGCTCGGCTCATCAACAATCTCGTCATCATGGGCATGGGCGAACCCTTGGCCAATTACGACCACCTGCTCAAAGCCCTTAAACTCCTGAATGCCGCTTGGGGCGGCGGGATTGGGGCGCGCAAGATTACCATCTCCACCAGCGGCCTCGCGCCGCAGATCCGCAAGCTGGCCGGCGAGCCGCTGCAATTCCGCCTGGCCATCTCGCTCCATGGGGCCACCGACCAGACGCGCAACCGGCTGATGCCGGTCAACCGCAAATATCCGCTCCGCGAGCTGATCGCGGCCTGCGAGTATTATCAGGCCAAGAAGGGAGGCCTCATCACCTTCGAATATATCTTGATCGCCGGCGTGAATGACGCGATCGCCGAAACCAAAGCGCTGGCCCAACTGGCCCGCCGCCTCCACGCGAAGGTCAACTTGATCCCCTACAACCAGGTCGAGGGGCTGGCTTGGGCGCGTCCCGGCGAAGCGCGCCAGGAAGCTTTCCTCGCCGCGTTGGAAAAGCAAAAGGTCACCGCGACCCTGCGCCGCGAAAAGGGCCATGACATCGCTGCCGCCTGCGGCCAGCTCCGATTGCAGACGGAGCGCGAGCTAGCGCCGGTAAAACCGGCGAAGCTTGACTGGCCAATGACGAGAGAGATCACCTTGACTAACTCAGGTTATGATTGCCTTGCTTGATTACGGTTCGGGCAACTTGCGCAGCGTGCAAAAGGCCCTCCAGAAAGTCGGCGCGAACGTGCGCGTGACCAGTTCGCCCGATGGCCTGAACGACGCGCGCGCCGCCGTGCTCCCCGGCGTCGGCGCCTTCGACGATTGCATCAAGGCGATGGACGGACAGGGACTCCTCGACGGTGTCAAACGCTTCATCGAATCCGGCCGGCCCTTTCTCGGCATCTGCGTCGGTTACCAGGCGCTGTTCGAGAAGAGCGAGGAGTTCAACAGTTGCGCGGCCGGCCTGGGGATTTTTTCCGGCAAGGTCGTCCGCTTCACCGAACAGCCCGGCCTGAAGATTCCGCAAATCGGCTGGAACCAGATCGAGATCGCCCAGCCCGCCTGCCCGTTGTTCCAGGGGATCACGAGCGGCAGTTACGTCTATTTCGTGCACAGTTTTTTCCCGCAACCGCGCGATCCCGCCATCGTGGCCACCCGCACCGATTACGGCGGCGCGTTCGCGTCGGCGGTGTGGAAAGACCGCGTCTTCGCCACGCAATTTCATCCGGAAAAAAGCCAGAACATCGGACTGAAGCTGCTCAAGAATTTCGTGGCCTTGGCCGAAGCTTAGGGTTCTGTCGCAGCCGCAACTTTACAACGGGAGGCATCGCTCGTTGCCTTCGAGCAATGCTCACCCTCGCCCCATCGGATGGGGAGGGCCAGAATGAGGGGAACTTGGCTCTACCGTGCCGCAATCTGGAATAGGCGACCCTTGCGACATTCACTGGACGCTGGACGCGCCGCCGCCTTTGGCTTACTGTGGGCGGGTGCCTGCCAATCCAAAGAACGCGGGTCCGGCCGCCGCGAAAGAGGCCTTGCCTTTTGAAGAGGCTCTGAAAAAGCTCGAAACCATCGTCGAAGCGATGGAATCCGGCGATCTCCCGTTGGAATCGCTGCTCGAACGCTTTGAGGAAGGCACGCGCCTGGTGAAGGTTTGCCAGAAGAAACTCGAGGAGGCCGAATTGAAGATTCAGCAACTGGAAAAAAACGCGGCAGGCGAGCCGGTGCTCAAACCCTGGACGCCCGGCGCCGCCGCCGAAGAGTGACGTTATGAGCCGATACCTGGACATGGTGAATGGACCGGCGCACGTCCGCAAATTGACCGTCGAGCAAATGACCAAGCTCGCGGCCGAACTCCGCCAGGAACTCATCACCAAGCTCGCGAAGAACGGCGGGCACCTCGGACCCAACCTCGGCGTCGTCGAACTGACGCTGGCGTTGCATCACACCTTTGCCACGCCCAGGGACAAATTTGTCTGGGACGTCAGCCACCAAAGTTACGTGCACAAGCTGCTCACCGGACGCAAAGACCGCTTTCACACCATCCGCACCACCGGCGGCTTGAACGGCTTCGCCCTGCGCACCGAAAGCGAGCACGATTGCTATGGCGCGGGCCATGCCGGAACGGCCTTGTCCGCGGCCCTGGGGATGTGCGCCGCGCGGGACCAGCGCGGCAGCGACGAACACGTCGTCTGCATTTTCGGCGACGCGGCGTTGACCAACGGCATCTCCTTCGAGGCCCTCAACAACATCGCCCAGACCACCAAGCGCTTCATCGGCATCCTCAATGACAACGAGTGGAGCATCGCCAAAAACGTCGGCGCGATCGCCAACTATCTCAACAAGCTCATCACCCATCCGCGCTACAACCGGTTGCAGAAGGATTTCGAGCGCCTCCTGCGTCGCATGCCCAAAGGCGAAATCGCGCTGATGCTGGCCCACAAGGCGGAGGAAGGCTTCAAGGGGGCGATGACGGAAGTCAGCCTGCAACAGAACCTAAACCCGATGGACGCCGATGGGCGCGGGGGCTTCGGCAACAGTTTGATCTTTGAAGAACTGGGCCTGCGCTACCTGGGCCCGTTTGACGGCCATGATTTGCGCATGCTGCTCAACTGCCTGGAATTCGCCAAGACCTGCGATCATCCGATTGTCCTGCACGTGTTGACCAAGAAGGGCAAAGGCTACGACGTCGCCCTCGCGCAGCCGGAAAAATTTCACGGGACCGGCCCTTATGACATCGCCACCGGCGCGGGTCCCTCGCCCAAGCCGGGCAGCCCGCCAAACTATCAGGACGTTTTCGGCCAGGCGATGGTGAAGTTATGCCAGCAGGACAATTCGCTGGTGGGCATCACCGCGGCCATGCCCAGCGGCACCGGGTTGAAGGCCCTGGAGAAGGCCCTCCCGCAACGCTATTACGATGTCGGCATTGCGGAGGAACACGCGGTGTTGTTTGCCGCCGGCATGGCCACGATGGGCTTTCATCCAGTCTGCGCGATCTACTCGACCTTTCTCCAGCGCGCCTACGATTGCATCATCCACGACGTGGCGATCCAGGATTTGCCGGTGATCTTCTGCATGGATCGCGCCGGTCTGTCCGCCAACGACGGCCCGACGCACCACGGTTTGTTCGACATCGCTTACCTGCGCTGCGTGCCGAACCTCATCGCCATGGCGCCCAAGGACGAGGATGAACTGGTCGATATGATGTTCACCGCGTCGCAGCAGCCGCACCCCGCCTTCATCCGCTATCCGCGCGGGGCCGCCGAAGGGGTGCCGATCAAGGACCACCCGCGCTTGCTGGAGATCGGCAAAGCGGAGGTCACCAAGAACTTTACACAGAAGCCCGGGCGCAAAGTGGCGCTCTTCGGGCTGGGCAACATGCAGAAACTGGCCCGCCAGGCGGCCGAGCAACTCGCCGCCGAGGGTTTTGACTGCGCGATCATCAATCCTCGCTTTACCAAGCCGATCGACGAGGGCACGACCGCATCTTTCGGCCGGGCGGCCGACGCGGTGGTGACCATCGAAGACCACGTCCTCGGCGGCGGCTATGGCAGCGCGGTCCTGGAGCTTTTCAGCGAGCGGCATCTGAGCACGCCGGTGGTGCGCATTGGCTGGCCCGACCAGTTTATCGAACACGCCTCCAGCGTCGATCACCTGCGCGAAAAGTACGGCCTCACGGTGGCGAACATTGTGGCCAAGGTGAAGGCGGAGTTTTCTTCCATCCCCGCCCATCGCCAGGCGATCGTCACGGCGGTCGCGTAAATGCCCTACCAGGACCTCACTCCTCCGGCCGGGGGCAAAATCTCCATTGCCCACGGCCAGCTCAGCGTGCCCGAAGAGCCGATCCTCCCCTTTATCCGCGGCGACGGCACCGGGCCGGACATTTGGGCCGCCAGCCAGCGCGTGTTCGAGGCCGCGGTGCAGAAGGCCTACGCGGGCCGGCGCAAGGTTTCCTGGTTCGAAGTGTTCGCGGGTGAAGCGGCCTTCAAGCAGTTCAACAGTTGGCTGCCGGACGATACCGTGACAGCGTTCAAGGAATACCTCGTCGGCATCAAAGGGCCGCTGACCACGCCCATCGGCGGCGGCATTCGCTCGTTGAACGTGGCGCTGCGCCAGTTGCTCGACCTCTATGTCTGCCTGCGGCCGGTCCAGTACTTCCCCGGCGTGCCGTCGCCGGTCAAGCATCCGGAAAAAGTGGACATGGTGATCTTCCGCGAAAACACCGAGGACATCTACGCCGGACTCGAATATCCCGGGGGATCGCCGGACGCCCAGAAACTCCTGGATTTTCTCCAGCAGACGTTCCCGAAGGACTTCGACAAAATCCGTTTCGGCACGAAGGAGAAGATTGCCGATTACATGAAGATCGCTTCCCCCGATCATGACGCCTCGCAAATCCCGGTCCAGGTCGGCATCGGCATCAAGCCGGTGTCCAACCTCGGCACCATCCGCCTGGTCAAGGCGGCGATCGACTATGCGCTGCGGTTCAAGCGCCGGAGCGTGACCCTCGTGCACAAGGGGAACATCATGAAGTTCACCGAGGGGGCGTTTCGGGATTGGGCTTACAGCGCGGCGGAACGACTCTTCGGCGACAAGGTTTACACCTGGGCCCAACACGATCGCACCCGGAAGGAAAAAGGCGAGCCGGCGGCGCAGGATGAACAGAAGGCCGCGTTGAAGGGCGGGCGCCTGTTGATCAAGGACGCCATCGCCGACATCGCGCTGCAGCAAGTGCTCACGCGGCCCGAGGATTTCGACGTGATCGCCACCCTAAACCTCAACGGCGATTATCTCTCCGACGCCCTGGCCGCGCAGGTCGGCGGCATCGGCATCGCCCCCGGCGGCAACATCAACTACGTCACCGGCCATGCCATCTTCGAGGCGACACACGGGACCGCGCCGAAATACGCGAACCTCGACAAAGTCAATCCGGGCAGCGTGGTGTTGAGCGGCGAGATGATGTTCCGCTATCTGGGTTGGGTGGAAGCGGCGGACCTGATTCTCAAAGGGATCAATGGCGCGATTGGTTCCAAGCGGGTCACCTACGACTTCGCCCGGATGATGCCCGGCGCCTCGGAGATCAAGTGCTCCGAATTCGGCGACAACATCATCGCCCACATGTGATCGGCGGTCGATGCCAGGTTGAGGAGCCGGCACCGCTTCAAAACGGTTCTTCTGGATGCGCCGCCAGCCAATCGGTCAATCCCGGCAGGGAAAAAGGGAGCAGCCTCTGAATTTTGGCTGAGTTGAGCGAAGTGTCGGGCGACCGCGGTGGACCTTCATAATCGTTGAGCGAAGCGGCTTCGAGGCGGGGATTGAGTTGCGGCCAGCGCCCGGCCAGCAGCCGGCCGATCTGCCAGCGGGAAAGCCGCTCGCGCCCGGCCAAATGGTAAAGGCCTGGTTGGTCTTTCGCCGCGAGACTCCAAACAGCTCGCGCGGTGACTGCGGCGGGGATCGGGCAGCGAAACTCGTCGGTGAAGAGCTTGAGGGTTTTCCCGGCCTGCCACGCTCGGCGCATTTCCTCGTTGAAGCCGCGGTCGCCGGTGGGCGAAGCGCCCCCGTTCAAGGAAGCGCGGAGGACGGTGTGCCGGGGGTTGGCGAGCACGATCCGTTCAGCGGCGAGTTTGGTTTCCGCATAGACGTTCAGCGGATTGGGCGAATCGGTTTCGTCGTAATTTCCCTTTCGTCCATCGTACACGAGGTCGGTCGAGAAAAAAATCAGCGGAATATCCACGGCCAGCTCCGCGAGGCGGGCGGTGACCTCGACGTTCAATTTCCGGGCGAGGGCGGGGTCTTGCTGGCAAAGCGGGGTTTTAGTAAGCCCAGCGCAGTGGATGAGGAGTCCGGGCTTGTCCCGTCGGAAAAACTCGCCCACCGCCCGGACATCGGTCAGATCAAGCTGCGTCCGCTGCAATCCGCGCGCCTGCCAGCCCGGAGCGAACGACGCGGCGGTGCGAACGAGGGCGCTGCCAATCAGCCCGCCGGCGCCGGTGATCCATGCGAGAACCATGCCCAGCCTCCCGCGCCGCGGTGCTAATCGATCCACCGCTCGGCCAGCTCGGCGTAGGCATCGACGCGGCGGTCGCGCAAAAAGGGCCAGTGCGTGCGGGTGACATCCACTTGGCGCAGATCGACCGGCACGATAAGCGTCTCTTCCTTGTTGGCGCTGGCTCGGGCGAGAATTTCTCCGGCAGTGCCGGCGACGAAGCTTTGTCCCCAGAATTCCAGCCCCTCTCCGTCGGCCGGTTTTTCCAGGCCGACCCGATTGGCCGCGGCCACGTAGCAGCCGTTGGCCACAGCGTGGCTGCGCTGGATGAGTTCCCAGGCCTCGTGCTGCTCCGCGCCGCAACGCGCCTTCTCCTTGGGATGCCAGCCGATCGCGGTCGGATAAAGCAGGATCTCCGCCCCCCGCAGCGCCGTCAGTCGCGCCGCTTCCGGATACCACTGGTCCCAACAGATGAGCAGGCCGATCTTTCCGAACCGGGTTTGCCAGGCGCGAAAGCCAAGATCGCCCGGCGTGAAATAGAATTTTTCGCAGTAGAGCGGATCGTCCGGGATGTGCATCTTGCGGTAAAGGCCCAGCAGCGAGCCGTTCGCATCGATGATGGCGGCGGTGTTGTGATAGAGTCCGGCGGAGCGTTTTTCGAACAAGGAAACGATGACGACCACGCCCTGGCTCTTCGCCAGTCTTTGAAACGCGTCGGTGGTGGGACCGGGAATCGTTTCGGCGAGTTTGAAATTCGCATGGTCCTCGCGCTGGCAAAAATAAAGCGAGCGGAACAATTCCTGAGTGCAGATGATCTGGGCGCCTTGCCGGGCGGCGCGCCTGGCAAGGACGAGGGTTTTCTGAAGATTGGCCTCCGGGTTCGCCGAACAGCGGGTCTGCAGCAGCCCGAGTTTCACGACGGACGACGATCGCTTCATGCGGTCCTGGCGCGGCGGGTGCGGGCGGTGTGTTCGATCAATTGGGTGCTGCCTTTGGCGTCGGAGGCGGCGAGCTGCGCGGTTTGGCCAAAGAGCTCGCGCATCATTTTGCCGAGCGTCTCGTTGGTGGGACCGTAGCCGGAATGGTAAATGTAATGCTCCAGGTCGTAAAGCAACTCATCGGCGTTGGGGTAGCGTTTGTCCACCTCGCGGGCGAGGGTCTTGTGCAGGATTTCGTTGAGCCGATCGTCGATCCGCTTGTCCTTGGCGCGGAAATCCGGGAGCGGCAGGTTCATAATGTTCTTGCGCGACTCCTCCGGACTGGCGCCTTTGAAGATGTTATATCCCAGGAGCAACGCGGCGAGCACGACCCCGACTGAGAAAAGATCCGACCGCCGGTCGGTGATTTGGAAATTAGCCTGTTCGGGGCTCATGAAATCGGCCTTGCCGGCCACGACTTCGCCCTCATTGTCCGCCAGGAAGCCGCGCGCCTTGGCGATGCCGAAGTCGGTGAGCTTCACATCGCCTTCAAAGGCGATCATCACGTTCTTAAAGCTCACGTCCCGATGCACCAGACCCAGCGGTTTGCCGTCTTTGTCCATCTTGGCGTGGGCGTAGGCCAGGCCGCGCACCACCCGGCTGGCGACAAAGACGGCGATTTCGACGGGCAGGGTTTGCTCTTTGTCGCGCAATTGATCGCTGAGCTGTTCGAGGTTCACGCCCCGGATCAGTTCCATCGCGATGTAGTAAATGCCCTTGGCTTCGCCCAGATGGTAGGTCTGGACGATGTTGGTGTGGATCAGATCGGCCACGAGCCTGGCTTCGCCCACGAAATTATCGATGAATTGCTTTTGGTTGGCGTAGCTCTGGCGGACCACTTTGATGGCGATGCGCTTGACGAAGTTGCGCGCGCCGTGCTGCTCGGCCTCGTACACGATCCCCATGCCGCCTTCGAACACTTTGCGAACGATGTCGTAACGCAAGTCACTGTCAATGGTGAAGAGCACGGCCATCGCGGCGATGTTGGAAAAACGGGCCGGCAAGTCAAGCTTGGCCTCGGTGGGAAGCCCTTAAAGAGGCCGAAAATACTGCATTTTTTGTGAAAATTCTCCTTGCACCGCGGTTTTATTAGGCTTTAATGCGCCCAAGTCGAATGACTTCGTCACTATAAACCAACCAAATACATCATCAACACTATGCCAAAAGCACTCTCGAAATCGCAAATCGCGGCCGCTATCGCCGACAAAAACGGCATCACCAAAAAGCAGGCCGGTCTCATTCTGGAGCACATCGCCGAACTGGCTTACAAGAACGCCAAGAACACCTTCACCCTGCCCGGCCTCGGCAAATTGGTGCTCGTGAATCGCAAGGCGCGCATCGGCCGCAATCCCGCCACCGGCGAACAGATCCAGATCCCCGCCAAGCGCGTGGTGAAATTCCGCGTCGCCAAAGCCGCGAAAGACGCGATCCTCGGGATGAAATAGTGTGCCCGCTCTGCTCTAGGCACTCTGAATCCGTCAGGGTGCCTTTTTTATTTCCGAACCCGCCATCCTAGATTCCGATCTTGAGCGTATTGCCAGCGCTCGGCCCGGCGCGACTTCAGCGGCCAGGGCGATAGGCCGTCAGAACTGGTGCCGATGAAGATCGCGGTCGTCGGTTGCGGCGCGCTGGGCAGTTACTACGGTGCCAAACTTTGCCGGGATGCGCGGGAAGTCCATTTTCTGCTGCGGTCCGACTTCGAGGTGGTGAGCCGCGGCGGCGTGTTCATTCAAAGTGCCGACGGCCCTTTCCGGGCTTACCCCAGATGCGCCAATGTCCCCGAAGCGATCGGCACGTGCGATTTGGTTCTCCTGGGACTCAAAACCACCGCCAATAACCAGTTCGCCAAACTCCTTCCGCCCATGGTGGGCCCTGCGACGGCCATCCTGACGCTGCAGAACGGGCTGGGAAACGAGGAACAGTTGGCCCGGATTTTTCCGCCCGCGCAAATTTTAGGCGGCCTCTGCTTCGTCTGCCTCAACCGCGTCGCGCCTGGCGTCATTCATCATATCGATCACGGAGCGATCATGTTGGGCGAATTCCAGGGAGGACCCGGTCCGCGCACCCACGCTCTCGCGTCACTCTTCCGGCAGGCGGGCGTGCCCTGCGAAGTGATTGAAAACCTCGCCCGGGCGCATTGGGAAAAGCTGGTGTGGAACATCCCCTTCAACGGGCTGGGCGTAGCCGGCGCGGCTGGCTTCGACGCGGTGTCGAACGGGGCGCTTTCCGCCGACGCGAACCGGGGTCCCTGCCTCACCACGGATCAACTGCTCGGTGACCCGCGCTGGGAAAGACTCGTGCGCGAATTGATGTCCGAAGTAATCGCTGCCGGCCGCGCGCAGGGGTTGAGCATTGCCGACTCAGTCGCCGATGCGCACCTGGCCCGGACCCGCACGATGGGCGCCTACAAGGCTTCGACCTTGATCGATTTTGAACGGCGCCAGCCGCTCGAACTGGAAAGCTTATTTGTCGAACCGCTGCGCCAGGCCCGGATTGCGGGTGTCGCCGCGCCCAGATTGGCCGCGCTGTGCGAGATCTTGCGGCAGTTGAATTCAGCGTAATTCCAGGCTTGCCATCTTGCCGCTCACCTGAGCGCCGGACGATCCATGTCCGGCGGGGGTTCAGGGATGGCAAGGAAAGGCGTGGTTCAGGCGGCGGCCTTGAGAGGCCGGGCCGGCTGAAGCAAAAAGGCGCGCCGAGTTTCCGCATTGGCCGGGTCGCCGCAGGGCCAGGCCGCTTCGGCGGCGGATTGGATTTGAAGACGGCGTTCGGCGATGGCGTGCAGCAAGGTATCCCGTTCGGCTTGCAGGGAAGCGGCCTGCGTTTGAGCGGCGCCTTGCGCCGCCCGCGCGCTCATCCAGCCGGAGCGCAACGATCCGATCGCGGAAATCATCTCGGGGGTAACCCCCGGTAGCGCCTCGGCCGCGATCGACGGCGTGCCCATCAGTCTTTCAATGAGGCGCTGGGAGAATTGCTCGAGGGCGGGCTGCCGGCTGCCGAGATTTTGGCCCACACAAAAGTCCCGGAGCGCGGCGCGCCCCGAGCGGGCATATTTCCGTTTGGCCGCCGCTTCCACTTCCGCGAGCGCGGCCAGCAGCGCCCGCTTCGATTCGGTGGCCTGGCGGCAATGATTCGCCATCACCGTGATGTGCTGAAGGGCGTCGATACATTTGCCGCGGCAGAGCGTGACGTCATCCAGCAGACGATCCAGAAACGATTGGCTGATGCCTCGGTCTTGCAGCGCCGCCAGGTTCGCTGGTTGCCGGGCGGCGTTGCAGATTTGCTGGGTTCGGGCCAGTTCCCGAAAGTGGTGGGGGTTGAGTGGCGCTGATTTTTCGCCCGTCTCTTTGGACGCGGCTGGAGGAGGAGAAGGGGCGAGGGCGGACATGACGATGGTTCGATTTCGATCCGTTCAAGGTTTGGGCCGGCTGACCCGCTTGGACTTTCGCATGATGTGCTCGTAGAGCCGGAGCCAACCCACCATCGCCGGCAAGTTCCGAGCGGCATTTTTTTCTTCCTGTGCGATGAGGGCCAGTGGGTGCAGCCATCCACTGTCACCCTGTGACTGGGCAATACTGCGGGTCGGTGGATCATCTTTCATAGCTGTCCATTAATCTAACAAGTCGCGTGCCAACGTTTAGGCCGGCGGTTAGGCCCGGCGCAAGATCGACTGCGGGCCTTCCAAAGCGTGTCCGCTGTCAATCCCGCCCTGCTGGTTGAGCCTCGGCACCAGCTTCTTGGGGAGAGCGGAGGCGCAACGCGCCGGTCCACCGGCAAATTTGAGCACCTCCCGCGCGCTCCCGGCAAATTCCAGCGTCAAAATATGGGACACGCGCGTGGAAAAAGTTGGACACGACCGTTGGTTGGGTGAAGTCTCTGATTTTGCATTTTTTGTTTGGATCCGCAGCCCATGAAAATTCGCGTTCGGTTTGCCCCCAGTCCCACCGGCTATCTCCACATCGGTGGCGCGCGGACCGCTTTGTTCAACTGGCTCTTTGCCCGCCACACCGGCGGTTCCTTCATCCTGCGGATCGAAGACACGGATGCCGCGCGCAATTCGCAGGAGGCGGTTGAGGTCATCCTCGATGGCCTGCGCTGGCTCGGATTGCATTGGGATGAAGGGCCGCTGACGGGGGCGGCCACCGGACCGGCCAAGGGCGATCGCGGGCCTTACTTCCAAAGCCAGCGGCGGGAAAACTACGAGCGCCGGATCGAAGCGCTGTTGGCGCGGGGGCTGGCTTACGAACAGGACGGCGCGGTGAAGTTCAAAATGCCGCGCCAACCGGTGCTGATTCCGGACCTGGTCGTTGGCCACGTGACCCGCGAATTGACCGATCGGGAGAAGCTCGATCCGGATTTTGTCATCGTCCGCTCCGACGGCCAGCCGGTGTTTCATCTCGTGAACGTCGTGGACGATTTGGAGATGGGCGTCACCCACGTGATTCGCGGCGAAGATCACTTGAGCAACACGGCCAAGCACATCGCGCTCTTCCAGGCCTTCGGCGTCCCGCCGCCGCACTATGCCCACCTTCCCCTCATCCTGAATATCGACGGCACGAAGATGAGCAAACGCGACCAGGGAGCTTCGCTGGCGACCTACATCGAGCAGGGCTATGCGCCCGAGGCGGTGGTGAATTATCTCTGCCTGCTGGGTTGGTCGCCCAAGGCCAATCGGGAGAAGGTCTCGACGCAGGAAGTCATCGAGTTGTTCGACCTGCCGCAGGTCCTCCGGCACAACGCCCGCTTCGATCTGAACAAGCTGCACTGGCTCAACGGCGAATACATCCGCGAGATGGACAGGGACCGCTTTTACGAGCTGGGCGTGCACGCGCTGGCCCGGGCGGGCATCGACACGAATAAGCATCCCTTGGAATACGTGAAAGCCGCGCTCGACACGTGCCGGCAGAAGATAAAGTTGTTTTCGGAGATCACCGCGTTCGCCGATTTTTACTTCGTCGAAGAACTCGCCTACGCGGCCGAATCGGTGAAGAAGGATCTCACACCCGAGCATCGGCCGTTCTTGCGGCGGGTGCGCGACACCTTCGCGCAACTCGATCCGTTCGATGCGCGCTCGCTCGAGGATAACCTCAGAGCCGTCGCGGCCGAACTTGGCGTCAAGGCCGGTCTGCTTGGCCACCTGGCGCGGCTGGCGTGCAGCGGCCGGGCGGTGGGACCCAGCCTCTATCATCTCCTCGAAGTGTTGGGCAAACGGCGCGTGCTCGATCGACTGGATCGGGCGCTGGCCTTGATGGTGTAAAGGGGGCGGCGCCACCAGCCGGCAAGCGGCGCGCGCGACGCGCGGCCACGCCTATTCGCGGGCCGGCTTGGGTTGGTCCTTCTCCTTTTGGCGCAAGCAATCCGCGTGCACGCGGGCGACCTCGCCCATGTAGTCGTTTTCGTTGGCCTCCTTGGCGGCGTTGAAGATGTGTTCGCGGGAAAGTTGCTGGTCGCCGATCGCCTCAAAATAAAGGCCAAGATAGAGATGGGCGTAAAAGAGTTGCTGTTTGAGTTGCGCGCGGGAGGAGTAACCCGCCCGCGCCGCGGTCAAGACCTCCTCCGGCCCCGCCTCGCCGGCGAACAGGGCGTGGATTTTCATCATCGGCAGGCGCGGGTCTTCCTTGACCTTGATCAACCCGTCGCGGGCTTGCCCGAGGCCGGCGGAGCGGGCGACACAAAGAAAATGCCAGACGGCGTTTTCAACGTCGTTACTGTTGACCGTTTGGTGAAGCTCGAATTGTTTGCGGCCTGCTTCGTATCGGCCGGCGTAGTAACAGGAGATGCCCCGCTGCCAGAGATACGGCGCCCGCTTGGGCATCAATTCAATCACCTTGTCGAAGTCGGCGACCGATTCCTGAAAATGACCGAGCTTGAACTGCTCGACGCCGCGAAGCACATAGATTTCCACAGCGCGGGGTTCCAAGGCCAGCGCCTGATCGAAGTCCGCGACCGACCGGGTGTGTTCGCGGCGGAGCGCGTAAAAGCGGCCGCGGACGTAGTAACATTGCGGATCTCGCGGATCGACCTTGATTGCTTCCGTGGCCAAGGAGAGGGCATTCGTCCAATCACCTTTCAACTGGGCCACCTGCGCCCGATTCAACATCTCGTCAATCAGTGGGTCGCTCGCGGCGGCGAGCTGCGAATCGCCCAGCCGCAAGCCAGCCAAAAGGCAAACCAGCCTGGACAGATGCCAGGCGCTTTTGTGCCGGCGGCAAAAATCACGGACAAACCTAATCACTTCAGCCACATGCTAACTCGGCCAGGCGCCAAGCTCAATCTCCCCGTGTCAGTTAACCCGCGGCGGGCCAAATCCGGCCTCGCGCCGACGGGTATTTCCGCCTGTCGCTGGCGCTATTTCGCTGGATAAGATTTACTGAAAGATTTTCGTTGCTTCTATTGTGGATTATTTTAGTTTGCACTCAAATAAGTCCCCGGGAGCGGTAGACTCGAGTTTGTGCCACTGCGCGTAAAATTCGGTTTCTGCGGGGCGGGCCTGGCGGCCTGCGTTGGCACCTTATGTCTTCAACCACAGCCTGGGCCCTCCCAAAACGTCCGGGCACTGTCGGAAACAGATCAGATCAACACCACGGAATCTCCTCGCACGCAACCCGCACCGCCCACTCTCCAGCAGTGGGAGGACCAGCATCAATCGACCCTGGCCGCGCTGGAACGGCTGAATCGCTCGACCGAAGTCGCGCTCAAGCGCAACCATGAGCTGCTGGGCGAGCAAGTCGGCCAGTTAGGCCGGTCGATCGCGGCGCAGTACGAGCGCGAATTCGCTTCCTTGCAACGCGCCAATCAGCGCTCGTGGACGCTGATGTTGGCCGCTATGGCTTTGGCCCTGGGCGGCGCTGCCACGCTGGCGGTCCTGCAAGTGCGCGCGATGAACCGCCTGACCGGCTTGCGGCTCGCCGATCCGGTCGCCGTGGCCGCTCGAGCCCTCTCCGTGAAGATGCCCGCCGGCGCGACCGCTCTGGTTTCAGACCATTCGGGCCAATCGGCGGCAGAAGGATTCTTCCTGGCCCTGGACCGGCTCGACCGGCGCTTGGCCGAAGTGGAGAAGCTCAACACCGCGCGGCAGATCGCGCTGGAAAACAGCCAGGCCGCCCGCGCGCCGGCCGCGGGCGACAAGCCGTCCCTCAAGTCCAACCTTCCCCAGCCCGGCAAGTATTCCCGCATCGCGCTGACCATGGGAGAAGGGCAAGCCCTCGGATTTCTGCCGGAAGAGAAACGCACGGCCAGGCCGCGCCGTCATTTTGATCTGTTCCTGCCGCTCAAAAAGCTCTGCCACTTCGCCGGCGCAAAGAAGGCTTCCTGAACCCAACGCGCCGCTTTGGCCACGAATCGGACCCAGACTGGTCTCCGACCGGGTCAGGGGCGCGGATGGAACCGCCGGTGCACTTCCCGCAGGCGCGTGCCGGCGACGTGCGTATAAACCTCCGTCGTGCTGATGTTCGCGTGGCCGAGCAACTCCTGGATGACCCGCAAGTCCGCGCCGTGCTCCAGCAAGTGCGTGGCAAAACTGTGGCGCAGCATGTGCGGCGTCACGTTCCGTCCGATCCCCGCGCGCTTGGCCCGGTGCTTGATCCGCAGCCAGAGCGCCACCGCGGAAAAGGGTGTGCCGCGCCGCGTAAGAAACAGATTGGCCGGCGAGCGTCGAGTCACCAGCTTCCCGCGGCCCGCTGCCAGGTAGCGTTGCAACGCCTCCACGGCCTTGCGTCCGAGCGGCACAACGCGCTCCTTGTTTCCCTTGCCCACGACGTTGATGAACCCCGCTTCGAGTTGCAACTGCTCCAGCCGGACGTGGCGCAATTCGGAAAGGCGCAAACCGGAAGCGTAGGCCAGTTCCAAAATCGCCTGATCGCACAACGACGACGGCGTTTCGACGCCGCCGGGCACGAGCAGTTGCTCCATTTCCGCATGCGTCAGCGCCTTCGGCAGACGGCGCCAGCGCCGGGGCAGCGAAAGGTTTTCCGCGACGTTCAACGGCAGAAGTCTTTCGTTCTCCGCAAAACGATATAACGCGCGCAAGGCCGCGATCTCCAGATACAGACTCTCGGCGCTGAGCCGCCGGGTCGCATCCCCTTCCCCGTCGGCCAGGGCGCGCCGCCGTTCCTGTTGCAGGAAGCCCAGCAGATGCCGCCCTTCGACCGCGCGCCAATCGCTCAAGCCCTGGCCGCGTGCCCACGCCACGAATCTGCCGAGCAGGGCCGCATAGGTCTTTTGCGTGTTTTCCGCGTGGCCGCGTTCGTTGCGCAGATATTGGAGGAAATCTTCCACCAGGTTTTGCATCGAGATCGGCTGACTGCTAATCGTCATGGCCGGTTCGCCCTCCGGCCACGCTCTGGACCGCGGGCGTCCCCGCCCGCAGCCGCTCGATCAATACGCTAGCCAGCATCCGGGAGAACCTCGGCTAATCCCGTCAGGCCCTGCTTCATCCAACGCAATCGTGAAACGGCGTGCTGGCCCAGGCGATTTGCGGTTCCTGCCCTCACAATTCTTTTCCCGTCAGCCGCTCGTAAGCTTCCAAGTACTTCCCCTGCGTTTTGGCCACCACCTCGGGCGGCAGCGCCGGCGCCGGCGGCGTCTTGTGCCAATCCAACGTTTCGAGGTAATCGCGCACATACTGCTTGTCGAAGCTCGGCTGGCCGCGACCCGGTTGGTATTGGTCGGCGGGCCAGAAGCGGGAGGAGTCAGGCGTCAGCACCTCGTCGATCAAAATCAACTTTCCCGCGAACAGCCCAAACTCAAATTTCGTGTCGGCGATGATGATGCCGCGCGGGCGGGCGTAATCGCGGGCCTCCGCGTAAAGTTTCAAACTCGCGCCGCGAGCCTGCTCGGCATGCTCCCCGCCGGCCAGCTTCAGTGCCTCGGCGAAAGAGATGTTTTCGTCGTGCCCGGTCTCGGCTTTCGTGGCCGGCGTGAAGATCGGTTCCGGCAATTCCGACGATTCCCGCAAATCGGGCGGCAGCTTGATTCCGCACACGGTCTGTTGCTTTTGATATTCCTTCCAGCCGGAGCCGGCGAGATAGCCGCGCACCACGCATTCGATGGCCAATGGCTTCGCCTTTTTGACGATCATGCTGCGGCGCGCCAGTCGATCCGCAAACGGCCGCAGCGAAGCGGGCAGGGGATCGTCGCCACGGGCGAGCAGATGATTGGGCATCAACGAGGCGAAGCGCTCGAACCAGAAGTGCGATAATTGTGTGAGCACCTCGCCTTTGCGCGGGATGCCGTTGGGCATGATGCAATCGAAGGCCGAGATCCGGTCGGTCGCCACCAGCAGCAAGGCCTCGCCCAAATCAAAAATCTCGCGGACCTTGCCGCTCTTCACCTTGCGAATGCCGGGCAGATCAATCTGGAGCAACGGTTCGGTCGTCATCGCCGCATGATGAAGTTCCCGCTGCAAAGTTCAAAGTTCAAAGATCGCCTGACTTCCATCCTCATTCTCGAAGCTTCCTGGGGTCAAGGATGACATGCCGAATCCGCTGGCGTTTCCAGGTGTAAGTGACGTGGACCAGTCCGTTACTGACCTGGATGACCGCGGGATACGAGAACTCGCTGCCGGGTTCCTGCTCCAGCGTCAGCGCAGTGAGCCATTCCCGACCATCGTGCGAAACTGCTACGTTGATGGGACTGCGGGCCGTGCTGCTCTGATTAAAGATCAGCAGCGCCCGGCCATCGGCCAGGACCACGCTGTCGATGGCGCTGTTGGGGTTCGGCAGCGCGGTCTTCTTCAACGGGCTCCAGCCCTTCCAGTCGTCGCCCATCCAGGATTCGGCAATACAACCCTGTTTGGTGCGGACGAGGATTTGTGTTTTCCCGGAAGGCCATTGCAAAATTGTGGGCTGGATCGCGGCGAACTCCTTGCCGTCGTTGAGCGGCGGCGTTCGTTCCCAAGTGGCGCCCAGGTCCGGTGTGCGCTCGATATGGATGCGCCAGCCGTGGTTCTCGGTGCTCGCGCCGCAGAGCAAGGAACCATCCGCCAGGGAAACCGGCTTGTTCCGCACCGGGCCAACCTGGTCCTCCGGCAAACGGCGGAGCGTGGACCAGGTTTGCCCATCGTCGGTCGAGGCCATCAGCATGCCCCACCAGGTGTCCGGACTGGGGCCGACTTTGTAAAACAAAAGCAGCGGCCCGGCCTTCGGCTGGAAAAGCACCGGATTCCAGCAGGGATGGCGGGTCTGGCCATCCGCCTGGGTGCCTTCGGCCACTTTGACCGGCGCGGACCATACGCCGCCGTCGAAACGGGCGGTCCAAATGCTCACGTCGCGATTGCGTTCGGCCGTGCCGCCGAACCATGCGGCCATGATCGCGCCGCTCCGGGTTTGAACAATCGTCGAAGCGTGACTCGATCGGAAGGGCGGATTTTCAGAGATAAAACCGCTTCTAACGATGGCGTCGGGGGAGGGCATCTTTGCTTCAGCAACCGCATCCGCGTTACGGGAAACGCCGCCGGCCAATACAAAGCCGGCCATGACCCCGCGCAGCAGACTATCCTGGATGGAGCTGATCATTTTGGTTTCGCAAAGCGAATTGAAGCAAACCAACTCGTTCCCATCGAGTGAAAATTAGCGGTTCGCACCTTCACCGGCTCCCGTGGCAGGTCTGGCATCCTAGGCCGTCCTCCAAATAGTCGCCCGCACCCGACTTTCTCTTCGCGAAAGGTCGCCAGAAGTCGCTTTGCGCGGTCCTCGCCTCGGGACGAAAATCAAGAATTTTGGACGGTTTCATTGCGTCCGGTAGCCGACGATGACGAGACGGACCGCGCTGCGAGGAAGCTCTTCAGCTCCGCGGCCGACTTGCCTCCGAACCCGGGCACGGCGGCGATCTCTTCCACGCTCGCCAGCCGCAGCCGGTGTACCGAGCCGAATTTTTTCAGCAAGGCCGCCTTGCGCTGTTCGCCGATGCCGGGAAACTCGTCCAGCAGGCTCTCCGAGATGCGCTTGATGCGAAGCTGCGCGTTGTAAGAGTTGGCGACGCGGTGCGACTCGTCGCGCACGCGCTGGAGTAGCTTCAACGCGCCGCGGTCGTGGTTCAGCCGCAGCGGCTCGCTCTCGCCCGGCCGGTAAATCTCCTCGAACTCCTTCGCCAGCCCGATCACCGGAATCTGCGAAAGGCCAAGCTTGGCCAATTCCGCGCACGCGGCGCTGAGTTGTCCCTTACCGCCGTCGATCAGGATCAAGTCCGGCAAGGCTCGCATGGAAAGATTCGCCTCAGCCGGGCTTTCGCGCGGACGCGCCATGAGCGTCCGCAATTCTTCCACGATGGGCGTGTCGGCTTCGTCGTCTGGCTCGAGTGGCCGGCCGGCCTCGCGCAGCACGCGCGCGTAACGCCGCCGGATCGTCTCCGCCATGCAGGCGAAATCGTCCTGGCCCGCGACGGTCTTCATTTTGAAACGGCGATAGTTCGCGCGATCCGGTTTGCCGTTTCGAAAGCTCACCATCGACGCCACCGCGAACGTGCCGCTGATGTTGGAAATATCGAACCCTTCGATGCGCCGTGGCGGCGCGGGCAGGCCCAGTGCCGTTGCCAAATCCGCCAGGTCTTGCTCCGGTTCCATCGCCACGGGCAGGGTGTGGGGCGTGCGCCAGTATTTGGTGGTTTTTTGCGTCGTGCGCTTCAGGTCGGCGAGCGCGTCGCGGATCGAGGCCGCCTTTTCGTAGTCCTGCGCGGCGGCGGCTTTCTGCATTTCGCCCTCGAGTTGCGCCCGCATTTCCTCGCACTGCCCATCGAGAAATTCGCATGCGGCGAGGACCTGCTGGAGGTACTGATCGCGGGTCACGTTGCCGATGCACGGCGCGGTGCAAAATTTCAAGTGGCCGTAAAGACAATGCCGGTAATCCGGCTCGCCGGGCGTGAGCGGGCGGCAGCCGCGCAGGTTGAACTGTCGGCGCACCAGCGTGAGGGTGTTGCGCAGCGCTCCGGAATTAGCGAACGGCCCGAAGTAGCGCGCGCCGTCCTCCTGCTTGAGGCGGGTGAGCGTGAAGCGCGGGATCGGATCGTTCAAGTTCACCTTGAGCAGGAGAAAGCGTTTGTCGTCGCGGAAACTGACGTTGTAACGGGGGTGAAATTCCTTAATGAGTTTGCCTTCGAGCAGGAGCGCCTCCGGCTCGTTGCGCACGACGTGCACGTCAAAATCGTGGACGGCTTCGATCAGCGCGATGAACTTCAGGTCCCACCCCAGCCGCCGCGAGGGATGAAAATACTGGCTCAGCCGCTTGCGCAAGTCGCGCGCTTTGCCGGCGTAGATCACCGTTCCGAAGCGGTCCTTCATCAGGTACACGCCCGGTTTGTGCGGCAGCTCGCTCAATTTTTTCCGAATATGTTCCGTCGCAGGCACAAGCGAAGTATCGCAGAAACGGGGGGTGATTTAAAGGGCCGGGCAGCGGGGCGTTAAGCCAGCCCCGGACCGCCAGTCCGCGCTTGCCTCGCCGGAGCTGTTTCCTTACAAGACAACGCAATGTCTCAGAAGGCGACTCACGCGAGTTCGGGGCGTTCCCGTTCCTTCGATCTTCAGCGATATTTGGAGGCCCGCACCACCGCGATCAATCGCGCACTGGATCGCCTTCTGCCGAAGGCAACCGCCCGGCCCGCGACGATCCACCGGGCGATGCGTTACTCCCTCTTCGCCGGGGGCAAGCGGATCCGGCCGGCGCTCTGCCTGGCCGCCGCCGAAGCCTGCGGGGGCGGAGTCGAAGCCGCCCTCCCGCTCGCCTGCGCCATCGAGTGCGTCCATACTTACTCGCTCATCCACGACGACCTGCCGGCGATGGACAACGACGATTATCGCCGGGGCAAGCTGACGAATCATAAGGTCTTTGGGGAAGGGATTGCCATCCTCGCGGGCGACGCGTTGCTGACGCAGGCTTTTGAAATCGCCGCGACCTGCAAAAGTTGGCCGCGCTACCTGCACCCGCGAATTCTCCTGGAGCTCACGCGCGCCGCCGGTTCGCGGCAGCTCATCGCCGGGCAGGTCGCGGACCTGGAAGGCGAGGGAAAAAAGCTCTCCGCCGATCAGCTCAAATACATTCACGAGCGCAAAACCTCCGCGCTGCTCTGCTGCTCGGTCCGGCTGGGTGGCATGAGCGCCAACTGTTCGCCGGCCCGACTCCAGGCGCTGACCGACTTCGGTTACAACGTCGGCCTGGCGTTTCAAATTATTGACGACATCCTCGATGTCACGCAGACCAGCGAGCAGCTCGGCAAGACCGCCGGCAAGGACCAGACCGCGCGCAAGGCCACGTATCCCTCGATTGTCGGCCTGGAAAAATCGCGGCAGATTGCCAAACGGTTAACTCGCCGCGCCTTTGGCGCGTTGAGAATCTTCCAAGGCCAAGCGCCGGCGCTGGAGGCGCTCGCGACGTTTTTGCTGCAACGAGAACGATGATGGCCTTTTGGCGTTCGGCTGCGGCTCAGGCCCCCGCTCCGCCTTGATCGCTGCCGTAATGCTTGTCGATCCGCGCCTCCACGTCTTTGTAACGGATGTCCACTTCGTAGATCAGCTCGAACTGTTCCTTGGCTTCCTGCGCCTTGCCCATTTTCTCGAGCACGCAGCCGAGCTGATAGATCAGCTCCTTCTTTTCATCATCGAACACCGGCTTTTCCTTGATGGCGTTTTGCAGGGTGCGGGCGGCCATGTCGTTCATGTTGCGCCGGGCGAAGCATTGGCCGAGAAAGGCCATGGATTGGATCCGCCGGTTCGGGTTGGACTGCGCCTTTTGAAATTCCTGGATCGCTTCGGGAGTTTTACCCGCCTTGAACAGCAGTTCACCCAGCTCGAAACGAATCTGCAGGTCGGTTGGATATCGTTCCGCGCGCGCCTGGCACTCGGCTAGTTGAAAGGCGTCGCGCTCGGCCCGGAGACGGTCGATCTGCGCCGCCTGCTCCGCCACGGCCGGGTCGAGCTGGCCAATCTGGTGGTCGAATCGTTTCAGGGCGATCTCGGTGATCAGGCGGTCGAGCGAGGGATCCGCGCCGCCTTCGCTGGAGCGGATCCGTTCGCAATATTCGATCGCCTTGTCGAAATCCTTCTTCTGGGAGTATAGCTCGGCGAGCGAGCGAAGGAGCTTTAAATTTTTTGGCTCCCGCGGAATGCGCTCCTCGTATTCACGAATCAGGCGGTCGGCGACGTCCCCGGTCTTGACGGCGCGGTTTTGCTGTTCGAGGGAGACCGCCTCGTCGCGGTTTTTCAAAATGTCGCGATACGAGCCTTGGCCGTCGGCAAGCGATTCGTAACCGCCGTCCGCCAGCGTTTTGCGGGCGGAAAGATTCTTCAACGCCTGCGCCACCTCGCCCTTGGTGGGATAGAGGCGGAGCAATTCGGCATAAACCGCTTCCGCCTTGTCGATTTGGCCGGCGGCGGTGAGGGCCTGGCCGTAGGCCATCGTGAGGTCGTAGTCCCGGGGCGAGTTCTTGAGCAGGATTTCGTAGGAGAGGCAGGCGGTGCGCGGCAGCTCGGCGGCCAGCGCCGCCTCGGCCAGAAATTTGTGGCCGGCCGAGCTGTTCGGATCGCTCTCCAGGATTTGCTCGGCGGTCTGGATGGTTTCGAGCGGATTGCTGCGGAGGCTCATCTGGGCCTTGGCCATCAGCGGCGAACTGCCGGCGCCGCCGAAGACCTTTTTCAAGAAGCTCGTGCTGCCACCGGCCTTTTTGAACTGCGCCGCGCGCAGGGCCTGCCGGCACTCAAAGAAACCCGGTTCCTTCTGCAACACCTGGTTGAAGATGGCCAGCGCGTAATCCAGATTCTGCCGCTGGAAGGCCACCGTGCCTTTCTGGTAAAGCTCGCGGAGGTCCCGCGGGATTTCGTTCAGACTTTTTTCAGCCATGCGGCAAACCTATCGTTTCGACCCCGAAAAATCCACTCCAAACCGCCAGCCGCACAGACCCCCCCCAGGGAGCGTTTTGTCGCCAAACTTGACAAGGACGGGGCAAATAAGGGAAAAAGGGCTAATCGCAACTTGAAGAATTATGGATAGGTTCCCGGCGCCGCCCGAAAACTGGAATGATGGTATGCACCAACCGAGGCTCAAACCGTGCGCTTGGCGCACAATTTCCGAGGGTTCACGATGATTGACTGGATCACCCAATCGGACTACGGAACCCTCCCCCCGAATTGGCCGGCGATGCTGCTGGGCCTGCTGCTTGCCTTCGCTTGCGGGCATGTGATCGCGTGGGTCTATATGTTGACGCATTCGGGCCTCTCCTATTCCCGCTCGTTCGTTAACGCCCTCATCGTGATGCCCGTGCTGGTGGCGTTGGTCATGATGGTGCTCGCCAACAACTTGATCACGGCCTTCGGCATGATGGCGGTATTTGCCATCGTGCGCTTCCGCAACATCCTGCGCGACACGCTGGATACGGCTTACATTCTCATCGCGCTGGTAATCGGCATGGCCACCGGGACCCAAAAATTCGCCAGCGCCGTGATCGGCTGCGGGGTGATCGCGCTGGCTTTGGTGTATCTCTGGTACAGCTCCTTCGGCAGCCGGCATCGCTACGACATCATCGTCAACCTGCATTGGGCGCGCTCGATCAAGGACCTGCCCGACCTGCGCTACGTCCTGGACCGGCACAGTTGGAAATCTCATCTGGCCAGTCAGCGCTCGCACGAGGGCTACGAAGGCACCGACCTCTCGTATCGCTTGTTGCTGCGCGACACCAACCGCGTGGACGATTTGCTGAACGAAGTGCGCCATGTCACCGGCGTCTCCCGCGTCACCAGCATGCTGGCCGAGGACGAATCGGAATTGTAACTCATGGATCCCCTACCTCCTATTCCCACCCCGCCGGGGCAGCATTGGCGCGAATTTCGCATCAAGGTGCTGCCGTTCCTCATGTTTGGGTGCGTCGTGGCCGGGGCGGCGTTCATCTGGCGCTACCTGATCATGCCCACCAACCTGGTGGGCCAGGTCGAGTCGATCACCGCCAGCGTGACCACGACCGCGCCGGGCCTGTTGAGCGAGTTGCGAGTGGACCGCTTCAGCGAAGTCACCAATGGCCAGCCCATCGCCGTGGTGCTGCCGTTCGACCCGGAGTTGACCAAGGCCTCGCTCGCGGCCATCGAATCCGATCTCAACGTCACCAAAGGGCGGATGGACTTGAACGAGCTGGCCCGTCTGGACACGACCATTCGATTGAAGCTCGACCTGGACACGCAACGAACTCTGCTCAACGTGGCGATCGTCCAACGTGACGAAGCCGAGATTGTTTTCAAGCGCATGGGGGAACTGTTCAAGGACAAGGTGGTCTCCGAAGCCCAATACCTCGCGGCCAAAGCCACTTACGACAAGGCGAAAAGCGAGGTGGAGGACCGTACCCAGTTGGTGAAAGAGTGGGAGGAAGAGGTTAAGTCGTTCGGACCGAAGGTGACCACCAGCTTCGGGGACATGGACAAAATCATCCTCAGCGACATTCAAAATCAACAGGAGCAACTCAAACAGTTGCAAAAGCCGCTCGTCCTTAAAGCTCCCATCGATGGAAAAGTCAGTGCGATTTTGCATCGCGCCGGCGAGCGGGTTGCCGCGGGCACGCCCCTGCTCACCGTCACCCCGACGCGGGCCGAACGCATTGTGGCTTATCTCCGGCAGCCGATTACCGTCCATCCCAAGGTTGGCGACACCGTCCAAGTGACTACCCGCACGCCCCGCCGCCAGATGCGGAACGCCTACGTCTTGCAAGTCGGCACCCAGATGGAACTGATCAATCCGATGCTGTTGCCCTACGCCAAGCCCATCCCGGAGGAAGGCCTGCCAATCGCCATCAGTCTGCCTTCCGACCTGGACCTGTTCCCCGGCGAAATTGTCTTTCTCGCTTTCAAACGGTAATCGCGCCGGCGAAGCGACTGCCCGGACCCTCAAGGCCAAGTCGATCTGCCATTGTCAGTCAGGGCCGCATCGGCGAACCTGCGCGAGACATGAGAATTGAACCAGGAGAGCGGAACGCCGGACTTTCCAACGCCCGCCCGGTTTCTCTCCCGCCCCTAAACCGCGGCACCCTCTATCTGGTCGCGACGCCAATCGGCAACCTGGAGGACATCACCCTGCGGGCCTTGCGCACGCTCAAGGAATGCGACGTGGTGGCGGCCGAGGACACACGGCGCACCGGGCAACTCTTGCGACATTTTCAAATCTCGAAGCCGCTACTCAGCTATTTTCAATTCAATGAGGCCAAACGCAGCGAGGAAATCATCGCCCGGCTGCGCGGCGACCAAACCGTGGCGCTCGTGACCGACGCGGGCAGTCCCGGCGTCAGCGATCCGGGACAACGAGTGGTGCAGGCGGCGCTGGGGGCGGGGCTTCGCGTCGAGGCGGTGCCCGGTCCCTGCGCGCTGGTGGCGGCGCTGACGGCGAGCGGATTACCAACAGACGAATTTCATTTCATCGGCTTCCTACCGCGCAAATCGGGTCAGCGGCGCAAGGAACTGGAAAGATTGCAAGGGATTGGGGGGACGCTCGTGTTTTACGAATCACCCTATCGCCTCGAGAAATTACTGGGCGAGTTGGACGATCTTTTTCCAGCGCGACCGGTCGTGCTGGCCCGCGAGTTGACGAAGAAGTTCGAGGAGTTTCTGCGCGGCACGCCCGCGCAGCTACAGGCCGCGGCGCGGCAGCGCCGGTTGAAAGGAGAGTTTGTGGTGCTGATGGGCGGCCAGGACGCGATTCCGGCCGGCTAACGGGCGTTTGGCCGCGGCACCGGAGCTTGACCCATTGCTTCCAACGTCCGCCGATTTGGACTTTGGCCTCGATCCTGCTAAATGGTCACCGAAAGCAATGTCGAACCGGAATAAGCATTGGCAGCCGCGCCTCGAATCCCTATACTCGAAGCGTTAACAAACGAGATGCAACGATTTATCGCGATTGCCAGCAACGCCTTCATGGAACTGATTCGGCAGCCCATATTCCTGCTGCTGATAACGACTTCGGCGGTTTTTTCGCTCTTTCTGGCCAGCCTCCCGTACTTCGGGTTTGGAGACGATCCCAAGCTGGTTAAGGACAGCGTGCTGGCGGTCATGTTACTGGCGGGCCTGCTGGGCGCCGTGATGAGTGCTTCTCACTCATTGGCGCGTGAAATTCACGCGGGCACGGCTTTGGCCGTCCTGGCCAAACCGGTGGGGCGCGCCCAGTTTTTGCTGGCTAAATACCTCGGCGTCGCCGGGGTGCTGGCGGTGCTGACCTACGTGGGTCTGCTCGCGGCGCTGCTGGCCAGCCGCATGGCCTTTGATGCCTATGGGGACACCGACTGGTGGGCATTGGCTATCTTTATGGCCATGCTCGTGCTGGCGTACGCCATGGGTGGTTTCAGCAATTTTTTCTTGCGCCGGCCGTTTGTTTCCGACGCGGTGCTGAGTGTGGTCGCCATGAGCACCGTCGCGTTTATCGTCATCAATTTCATCAACAAAGAGGGTCAAGTGCAGGACTTTGGGGCCGGGGTGGACTGGCGGATGTGGCGGGCGAGTCTTTTAATTCTGTTTGCGCTTTGGATTCTTGCCGGACTCGCGCTGCTATGTTCCACACGGCTGGAGATGATCTCCACGCTGTCGATTTGCTCGGCGTTGTTTCTGTTGGGACTGATGTCCGATTACCTCTTCGGCCGCAAAGCCGTGGCCGGCTCCTGGTGGGCCTCATTGATCTACACCGTGTTGCCAAACTGGCAGCTCTTCTGGGTGGCCGATGCCCTGGAGGAAGGTAAGAATATCCCGGGCAGATATCTGGGAATGGCCTTCGGCTACGCCATGGCGTATGTGGGCGCGACGCTGGCGGTGGCGCTGTGTTTGTTCGAAGACCGGGAGTTAAGCTGAACGTGGAGCGAAACTTAAAAAAGAATGGGCTGGCAGACCTGCTCATCCTGTTGGTCATCGGCGTGGCTGGCTTGGCGGTGGCGCGCTATGCCCACTCGCTTTCCGGGCAAGTGGCGGCGGTGTTTTTCGGTCTCGGCGCGTTGATCGCCGCCGTGAGTTGGTTCCAGATCCGGTTGGAAGAGCGGGAGCGTTTGGAAAAAATGGAGTTCGACGAGGTCACCCGGTCCGGCGCCAGCGCGACGCTTTTCAACACGCAGGAGGCGGAGGTTTTCCCCGCCCGCCGTTCGCGCGAACAGTTCGAGCGGTATTTCGTCCCGGGTTTCACGCTGGTTTTGTGGCTCCTGCAATCGATTGGCGCATGGTGGCTTTGGCATTGGGTCAACCAGGCGGTGATCGTGCCGCAGGAACATCCGCTGGTGGCGCTGGGGTTGTACGCGGTCTTCTTCCTGCTGCTGTTTCTAGTCGGCCGGTATTCCGCCGGCCTGGCGCGTCTGGAAAATCAGCGGCTGCTCCAGCCCGGGGCCAATTATCTATTGCTCGCCGCCTACCTGTGCGTTGTGGTCATCGGCGGTTTCATCGCGCCACTGGTCGAGATTTCGAAGGTCGATTTCTATGCCGCCAAGGCGCTGTGCGGCTTGCTCGGCCTGCTGGCGGTCGAGAACGCAGTGGCGCTGGTCCTCGAAATCTACCGGCCGCGGATCAAAGGCAAGGTGGCGCGCCTGCTCTATGAAAGCCGATTGGTCGGGTTGCTGAGTCATCCGGAAGGGATTTTCACGACGGCCGCCCATGTGCTCGATTACCAATTCGGGTTCAAGGTTTCGGAGACCTGGTTTTATCAATTCCTGCAAAAGGCCTTCCTCTGGCTCCTCCTGGCGCAGCTTGGCATCCTGTTGTTGTCCACCAGTCTGGTCTTCATCGAGGCCGGCCAACAGGCCTTGCTCGAGCGTTTCGGCCGGCCCCGCGCAGTGCTGGAGCCGGGCCCGCATGCCAAACTCCCGTGGCCCATCGACAAGATTTACCGTTTCCGCACTGACGAAGTCCAAAGCTTCAACGTCGGCTTGGAGCCGGGTGAAGAACGAGAGCGCGAAACCACCTTGCTCTGGACCGTGACGCACTCCAAAAAAGAATTCAATCTGCTCGTCGCCAGCCGTCAGCAAACGGACGCCGCCGCCAACACCGCCTCCGGCAAAAAAAGTCCCCCGGTCAACCTCCTTTCCGTGGGCATCCCCGTGCAGTTCCGCATCAAAAATCTCCCGGCCTGGGCCTACCAACATCAGGACGCCGGCAAGCTGTTGGAAAGAATCGCCACCCGCGAAGTGGTGCGCTACCTCGTCAGCATCGATCTCCACGAGCTGATGTCGAGCGGCCGTTTTGCGGCCGGAGAGGAGTTGCGCAAGAGGATCCAATCCCGCGCCGACGAACTGAACCTCGGCGCGGAGATCTTGTTCGTGGGCCTCCAGGATGTCCACCCGCCGGTGAAAGTGGCTGCGTCGTATGAAGCGGTCGTCGGCGCGCAGCAGACCAAGAAGGCCGCCATTCTCGCCGCCGAGGGATACAAGGCGCGCACGAATACGCTGGCCGGCGCCGAGGCGTTCAAAAAGCTTCGGCAGGCCGAGGCAGCGAGCAAACGGCTCGAGGCGGATGCCTTTGCGCGGGCGTCGCTTTTCACGAATCAAATCCCGGCCTTCGAGGCCTCACCGGCGGTGTACACGGAACGCGCCTATCTGCTGGCGCTGGCCCGTGGCGGCGAAAAGGCGCGCAAGATCATCAATCTGGCCAGTACCAACACGGAGGAAGTGATCCAGCTGAACCTGGAGGAACGGGTGCGCACCGACTTGCTCGAGGCGCCGGTGCCGCCCGCGAAAGGAAAATGAAACCCGAACCAAGACATCCTCTCTCAGTCAACCGCTGCGAGGACCGGGTAGTCCCCAACCAAGCTATGCACAAAGGACTGAAGCAACTGCCATGAAACGCAATCCAGTGACCCTGACGGTTGGCTTTTTGTTGATCCTCATCTTTGTCCTGGTGCTGTTCTCCTTCCAGGTTCGGACCACCGAAGTGGCGGTCGTCACCACGTTTGGCAAGCCGACGCGCCCTATTTCTGAGCCGGGCTTCTGGCTCAAATGGCCGATCCAGCGAGTCCACAAGTTCGACAAGCGGACCCAGACCTTCGAGCGCACGTTCGAGCAGGTCCTCACCGCCGACGACTACAACCTGATCATCCTGGTGTACGTCGGCTGGAACATCAGCGAACCGAAAGCGTTCTTCCCCCGCTTCGGCGGCTCGATCCAAAAGGCCGAGGAAAGCCTGGAAGGCCTGCTGCGCAACACTTACAGCGGCGTCGTGGGCCAACATCCGTTCTCGCACTTCATCTCCACCGATGAAAAGGAACTCCGGTTCGTCCAGATCGAGAAGGAGATGCTGGAAAAAATCCAGGCGGACGCGCGCGCCAATAACTACGGCATTGAAATCAAGTTTCTCGGCATCAAAAAACTCGGGCTGCCCGAGACCGTAACCGAGAAAGTGTTCGAGCGGATGCGCTCCGAGCGACAGGTGCTCGTCGATAAGATCACCTCCGAAGGCCAGAGCCAGGCCGCCATCATCCGCAGCACCGCCGACCGCGACAGCGCCAAAACACTGGCGGATGCCGATGCCGAAGCCACGCGCATCAAAGCCCAAGGCGAGAAAGAAGCGGCGAAATCGTTCCAAGTCTTCGCCCAAAAGCCGGAATTGGCGAACTTCATTCTGAAACTCGACGGCCTGGAAACTTTTCTCAAGGACCGGACCACGCTGATCCTCGACCAGGGCACCCCGCCTATTGACTTGCTCAGAATCCAGCCGCCGAACGCGCCGACGAACCAGGCGCCAAACTCGCAGTCCAATTAACCGGCAATGAACGATCCCCGCGATCCTGCCCAGCTCGATCGGCCGTTGCAGCCCCCGCCGCCGCCAATGGCTCCCGCTCCCGAAGTGGTGGAGGACCCGGGTTCGCGGGCGCTCGCGGAGGCGCTGCGGAGCAGCTTCGTCATCGTCAAAGGGATCATGGTGCTGTTGGTGGTTCTGTTTTTAGGCTCGGGCTTAACGACCGTTGGTCCCCAGGAGAAGGCCGTCATTCTTCGGTTTGGCAAACCGGTGGGCGAGGGGAAGAATGCGTTGCTCGGGCCCGGGTTCCATTGGGCCTGGCCGCCGCCGATCGATGAAGTCGTAAAGATTCCAATCGGCCAGGTCCAGACCGTGCAATCAACGATCGGCTGGTATGCCACCACCGCCGCCCGCGAAGCAGCCGGCGCCGAACCCGCGCCGGGCACTTCGTTGAATCCCGCCACCGACGGCTACCTGCTCACCGCCGATGGCAACATCATCCATGCGCGCGGCACGCTGCGTTACCGCATCAGCGAGCCGGGGCTTCGTTACGAGTTTGACTTCGTCAACGCCTCGAATCTCGTGCAAAACGCATTCAACGGCGCGATGCTTTATGCGGCGGCCAATTACACGGTCGATGACGTCCTTACGCGCGACGCCGCCGGTTTCCGCGAAAAAGTCCGCGGCCGGCTGGAGCAACTGATCGCCCGCGACCAGTTGGGTGTCACCGTGGACTTGGTGGATGTGCAGACGATTCCGCCGCGGCAACTGAAGGACGCTTTCGCCGCGGCGCTGGGGGCCGAAGTCGATCGCGCCAAGGCGATCAACGACGCCCGGAGTTACGCGAACCAGACGCTGAGCCGGGCCGAAGCGGAAGCCGCTGCCCGCATTAGCGCCGGGGAAACCGAACGGACCCGGCTGGTCGAGTTTGTCGCCGCCGAAGCCAAGCGTTTCACCGACTTGCTGCCGGCGTACCGTCTCAATCCCGCCTTGTTCATGCTGCAGCACCAGACCGAAGTGCTGCGCCGAGTCAAGGCCAACGCGCAGGAGACGATTATTCTGCCGCAGCGGGCCGGTGGAAAAGCGCGCGAAGTTAGGATAATGTTAAATCGCGAGCCGCCGAAGCCGAAGACCGCTGAGCCTCCGGCAGCGGAGGAAGCTCATTGAATCGATGGGCGCCTCGCCTGAGTAGCGAATTTAGTGATATGCAAGTGACATCGCTGTTAAGCCGCCGCCCGCACGACCACGATCCAGCGGCCGGCGCGGAAGAGTGCCCGAGCTGCGCCCACGACCACGAACCCACACCGGTCCGCCTCAAGCAAACGATGGCCGGCCTGCTCTTCGTCATCAACGCCTTCCTAGTCGATTGGCTCTTCGAGCAAGGCCACCTGATTGCCAGCGTCAGCGCGTTGATCGGCGCCCTCCTGCTCGGCTCCCCCATCGTCTGGACGGCCATCAAGGACGTTCAGCGCGGCATTCTGAGCATCAATGAATTGGTCGGCATCGCGGTGCTGGCTTCGTTCGCCTCGGGCGATTATAAGACGGCGGGCGTCGTTGCCTTTTTCATGTTAATGGGCGAGATCATCGAGACCCGCACCGCCGAAGGCGCGCGCGCCTCCATCGAATCGCTGATCAAACTGACCCCCACCAAGGCGCGGCGCCTCACCGCCAGCGGCGAAGAGGAAGTCCCGGCCCGCGATCTGGCCGTCGGAGACCGCATTCGCATCCGTCCCGGCGACAATGTGGCCGCAGATGGTGTCATCGTTGCGGGGGAGGGTTCCTTCAACCAGGCCACCATCACCGGGGAATCGCTGCCGGTGGACAAACGAGCTGGCGACGAAGTTTTCGCCGGCACGCAAAACCTCACCGGCGTGTTGGAAGTCAAAGTCAGCCGCGCCGGCCGCGACACGACGCTCGGCCGGGTGCGCGAGCTGATCCTCGCGGCGGAAAAAACCAAACTGCCGATCATGCGGATCATCGATCAGTATATGGTCTATTACACGCCGCTGGTGCTGGTGCTGGGGGCGCTGGTCTGGGCTTTCACCCGCGACTTGAACCGGGTCATCTCGGTGTTGGTAGTGTCGTGCCCGTGCGCGTTCATCCTGGCCACGCCGACCGCCATGGTGGCCGCGCTCTCCGCCGCGGCGCGGCTGGGAATCCTGATCAAAAACGTAAGCGACATCGAACTGGCGGCGCGCATCAACGCGTTCGTGTTCGACAAAACCGGCACGCTGACGGCCGGCGAGCTGGTCGTCAGCCGTCTTGCGCCGGCCGGCGAAACGCAGCCCGCCGAATTGCTGCGCTTGGCCGCGTCGGCGGAAAAGTACAGCAACCATCCGACCGCCAAGGCGCTCGCCCAGCTCGCCGGGGAGGCCGGCGTGCCGCTGGTTGAGCCGAAAAACTTCGCTGAGACCGCTGGCCGAGGGATCAGCGCCGACATCAATGGCGAGCGGATCCTGGTGGGTCGCGCACAATGGCTGAAGGACAACCAGGTGAGCGAAGATTTCCTGAAATCCGCGGACTTGAACGAGACTGAAGGGGTTAGCCTGATCTTTGTGGCCCGCAACGGCAAATTCATCGGCTGGCTTGGTTTGCAGGACCAGACGCGCGCCGAAGCCCGCGAATCGCTGGCCGAACTCCGCCACGCCGGCGTGCGCCGGATCGCGCTGGTTTCCGGCGATCGCCAGGCCGTGGCCATGCGCGTGGCCAAGGAAATCGGTTGCGAGGAAGTCGTCGGCGAATGCCTGCCACAGAACAAAGTGCAATTCGTTCGCCAGATCAAGGCCAAAGGCTACCGGGTCGCCGTCGTGGGCGACGGGGTGAACGACGCGCCGGCGCTGGCCGCGGGCGATATGGGCATTGCGATGGGCGCGGCGGGGAGCGAGGTCGCGATCCACAGCGCCACAATCGCGTTGATGAACAACGACCTGCGCCGCCTGCCGTTTTTGGTGAGACTTTCCCGCAGCACCCGTTCGGTCATCAACCAGAACTTTCTGTTTGGCGTTGGCTTCATCCTTGGCGGGCTGGCGCTGGCCGCGTTCGGCAAAATCAACCCCATCGTCGCCGCCATCTTGCACAACGTCGGTTCGTTGATCGTCATTTTCAACAGCGCCCGGCTGGTGCGGCAGGGAGAGGAATTGGAGCATTATCATCCAGTCACGGATGAAACAACCGCGGGCGGTGGCGCGGAACCTCGACGACCGAGTGCGGCGCAATTGGTCCCCAAGCCCGCGTGATGCAGAGACTACACGCTGTGGATCAGCCGTTTGTCTTGGGTTATGACTGCCGCTGAAACCAAGCCGCAATCCCGATCTTCAGTTCCGGAGTCCTCGGAAGCGGTGATCGCCGTGCGCGGCCTCACGAAGGTATTCAAGGACTTCTGGGGCCGTCCCAAAGCGAAGGCGGTGGACGATGTCAATTTCGAGGTCCGGCGGGGGGAAGTGTTCGGCCTGCTAGGGCCGAACGGCTCCGGCAAATCGACGACGGTGAAATTGCTCCTCGGTCTGCTCTATCCCACCAAGGGGCACATCGAAGTGTTTGGCCATTCGCCGCGGCACGTGGCGACCAAGTCGCGCATCGGGTATCTGCCGGAAGAATCGTATCTCTACCGCTACCTCGATTCGAGGGAAACCCTGGATTTTTTTGGCAGCCTTTTCAGCCTGTCGAACGCGGAACGCCGAAATCGGGCCGAGCAGTTGCTGGAGATGGTTGGCCTGACCCAAACCCACACCCGGACCGTGGGGGAGTTTTCCAAAGGGATGCAACGGCGCATCGGCCTGGCCCAGGCGTTGATTAACGATCCGGACCTCGTAATTCTCGACGAACCAACGGCCGGGCTGGACCCGATCGGCTGCCGCGAAGTCAAGGACCTGATCCTGGCCCTGGCCCGCCGCGGCAAAACCGTCCTGCTCAGCAGCCATTTGCTGGCCGACGTGGAGGACGTTTGCGACCGGGTGGTGATTTATTACGGCGGGAGAATCCAGGCGATGGGCACGTTGCGGGAGTTGCTGGCCACGCCGGACGCAATCCGCATCACCACGCCGCGGTTGTCCCGGGAGACCATGCAGAAGGTCCTCGACCTCATTCGGGCCGATGCCGCCGAGGATAAAATCAAGGTCGATAATCCAACGCAGAACCTGGAAAGCTATTTCCTGGGCGTCGTCGAGCGCGCCAAGCGGAGCGCTCTCGAAACTTCCGGCGCCTCATCCGGCAGCCGCGTGGCCGCTTATCTGCGCGGGGAGGCCGACGCCCAGCCGGCGACGAACAAACTCCTCGAACGACTGACCCTGCCAGCGGCGGGCCAGAAGGGGCGGGCCGAGCCGGCCGAACCGCCCGTGACCGAAACGGTGGATGAGGCGAAGCTGCGGGCTTTGACCCGCCCGGCCGAACCCACCTCCGCACGCCCGAAGCCAGCCGCGCCGGAACCCGCGCCGCCGGCGGACCTAAGCAAGGCCAACGAAAAACTTTCGTCACTGCTCGGCAAACCCAAATGACGCCAACCCCGGTTTTAACCTGAGCGTTCAAACGTGAGATTCAAGTCATGCGACGCGTGCTGGCCATCACCGCCTTAACTTGGAAGGCGGCCTTTCGCTTCCGGCTGTTCTGGGTCCTGGCAGGTTTGCTGCTGGCCACGGTCGTGGGCCTGCCGTTGCTCCTCAAGGACGACGGGACGGCGCGCGGATTCACGCAGATTTTGCTCACCTACACCTTGAGCCTCACCACAGCGCTGCTGGGGTTCGCCACGCTTTGGCTGGCGTGCGGCACGCTGGCGCGCGACATCGAGGACTGCCAGATGCAAATGATCACCGTCAAGCCGATCAGCCGCTGGCAGGTCTGGCTCGGCAAATGGCTGGGTATCGTGCTGCTCGACGCCGCGTTGCTCTCGGTGGCGGGGGCCAGCGTGTACGGGCTGCTGCGGTGGCGCGCGCAGCAGTTGCCGGAGAAGGAGCGGGCCATCCTGCGAAATGAAATTTTCGTCGCCCGGGGTTCGCTGAAGGAACCCGCCCCGGAACTGGAAAGGGACACCGAAAGGATTTTCCGCCAACGCATCCAAGAGACGCCAGTGCCAGCCGCGGAACAAAAAGCCGTGCGTGATGCCATCCGCGAGCAACTCAAAGCCGGCTTCCAAATCGTGCCGCCCGACCATCTGCGCCGCTGGACGATCGACCTGGGCCTGCGAAAGAATTACTTGCGCGACCAGCCGCTCTTCTTGCGCGCCAAGTTTTACGCCGCGCGGACTAACGCGACCGGGACCTATCTGGGCTTGTGGCAGGTGGGCGTGCCGCAAAAGACCCGGCTTTGGCGCCGGGCGTTGAGCCAGGCAGCGGACACCTTTCATGAAATGCGGGTTGACCCGAATCTGTTCGATGCGGATGGCAAACTGACTGTTGATTTTGTCAATCGCAACGACACGGCGCTGCTTTTTCCGCTGGAGGACGGCTTCGAATTGCTCTATCGCGAAGGCGGCTTTGGCCTCAACTTTATCCGCGGCCTGGGGATTGTGTTGAGCTGGCTCGCCCTGCTGGCGGCGGCAGGCCTGGCGGCTTCGAGTCTGCTGTCGTTCCCCGTGGCGGCGTTCTTTTCAGCCGGGTTGATGGTGATCGTCTTCTCGAGCGGCACGCTCGCCACCGTGGTGGAGCAAGGCAGTGTAAGCGGCGAGGACCATGAGGGCGGCGTCGCGCAGAAATCCCCGATCGACCTGGTAATGGTGCCGCTGTTTCGATTGATCCTGCGAGTGACGAGGCTGGCGGCGGAGTTTTCGCCGGTCGATTCGCTGAGCACGGGGCGCAGTGTCACGTGGGGCCAGTTGGGCCTGGCCTGGGCGCAGACCGTCTTGTTGTTGGGGGGAGTTTGCGGCGCGATCGGCATCACTATTTTCACGCGGCGCGAGCTGGCCACGGCGCCCGGCGCCACGTGAAATGACCGGCAAAGTCTATAAAGCCTCGCTGCTCGGTCTCGCCGGTCTGTTGCTGGCCGGCGTGTTTCTCGTTCAATGCGATCTGAACCGGCAGCGGGCCGACCCCGCGCAAGGCTGGACCCGCACCGCGCCGCTGGAAAACGCGCCGCCGGTGCTGGCCTTCACCACCGTCGCGCTGGGCGGCTTTCGCGGCCTGATCGCCAACGCGCTGTGGATTCGGGCCAACGATCTCCAGCAAGAGGGAAAACATTTCGAGCAGGTCCAGCTCTCCGATTGGATCACGAAACTGGAGCCGACCTTCGTGCAGGTCTGGCTCATGCAGGCCTGGAACATGGCCTACAACATCTCGGTAAAGTTCACCGACCCGGAGGATCGCTGGCGCTGGGTACTGCGGGGCATCGAGTTGCTGCGCGACGATGGCATCCGCTACAATCCCAAGGAAACGCTGATCTACCGGGAACTCGCTTGGTTCTTCCAACACAAGATGGGACAGAACCTCGACGACGCCCACCCGTATTACAAAGCGGTCTGGCTGCGGGAGATGACCGCCGTGCTCGGCGGCGGCCGGCCCAATTTCGAGGAATTGATCCATCCGCAAACCGATGAGGCCCGGAAGCGCGCGCAACTTCTCCGCGAAAAATACAAAATGGATCCGCAGGCGATGAAGGCCGCGGACGAGACCTACGGACCGCTGGACTGGCGCCTGCCCGAGGCGCACGCCATCTATTGGGCCGCGGTCGGTTTGGAAAAATCAAAGAAAAAAGATCTGAGCATGTTGCGGCGGGTCATCTATCAATCGCTGCAAATGGCCGTGATGCGGGGCCGCGTGCTGGCGGTGCGGGCCGACGGCCGCATCCGCTTTGGACCCAACCTGGCGCTGGTCGCCAAAGCCAACGACGCCTACGAAAAAATGATCGCCGAAGAAACCGAACCCAACCAGCGGTATGCGATCGGGCAGGCGCGGCGCAATTTTCTCCGGGAAGTCGTTTATTTCTTCTACGCTTATGGTCGCGACGCGGAAGCGAAGCGGTGGTTCAACAAATTGAAACAAGCCTATCCGGACGCCATCCCCGCCAATCAAAGCCTCGAAGAATACGGCCTGAGCAAGGTCAGCGAAGTGGTGGAAGGGCGGGACTTCAACCGCACCGTCACGGTCGTCGCCGGCTACCTGGAAAACTCATTGCTGGCGCTGGTGGAGGGGGATGACGAGCGGGCGGCCAACATGTATCTCATGGCCCAAAAAATCCGGGACCTTTACCAGCAACGAATCCGGGGTTCCGAGGAACGCACCGCCCTGCCACCGCTGGCGGATATCGAGCGCGCTTTGCTGGAGGACCTGCTCGATCCGCGGACCGGTTTGAACCCGGAAGCAAGGGCGGTGTTGCGCGCCAAGAAAAACTTCCCGGCGTCCACCAACGCTCCGCCGGCGGCGGCGCAGCCGGCGACGAAGCCTTGAAGGCCGTGGCGCGACGTCTGCGGGCGCCGTTGGTCATCCGGACTCACCGCACAGCTTCAACAGCCCGGCCTCGTTGATGATCTTCACGCCGAGTTTTTGCGCCTTCTCCAATTTTGAGCCCGCTTCCTCGCCGGCGACGACAAAATCGGTCTTCTGGCTCACGCTCCCACTTACCTTGCCGCCGAGCGCTTCGATTCTGGCCGCGGCTTCTTCCCGCTTGAGATGCGGCAGCGTGCCGGTGAGCACGAAAGTCTTGCCCGCGAGCGGGCCGGGGGCGGCCCGCGGCTGGTAGAGTGAAGAACGGAAATTAAGATTCACCTCGCGCAGGCGCTCGATCAGCTTGCGGTTCCGAACCTCGCCGTGCCATTGCGCGATGCTTTGCGCGATGACTTCGCCTACATCCTCCACTTCGGCGAGTTGATCGACGCCGGCTGCGAACACATCGTCGAGTGACGCAAAGTTGCGGCCGAGGGACTTCGCCACGCCCGCGCCGACGTGCAGGATTCCCAGGCCGAAAATCAGCCGCCACAAATCACGCGATTTGCTGGCTTCCACGCCGGCCAGAAAGTTGCGCGCCGATTTTTCCCCCATGCGCTCTAAATTCGCTACCTCCGCCAGTTTCAGCCGGTAGAGGTCGGCCACGTCCCGCGCCAGGCCGCTCCCGACCAATTGCGCCACCAGCGCCTCGCCGCCTCCTTCGATGTCCATGGCGCCGCGCGCGCACCAATGCTCGATCCGCCCGCGAACCTGCGCCGGGCAATCCGGATTCGCGCACCGCCACGCGACCGCTTCACTTTCCGCCGTCGCGCGCGAGACTTTCGAGCCGCACTCGGGACATTCTTTGGGGAAGCGAAAGACCCGCTCGCGGCCATCGCGTTTGGCCGTCACCACGCCGACTACTTCGGGGATGATTTCGCCGGCCTTTTGGATCAGCACCGTGTCGCCGACACGCGCGTCCAGGCGATGGATTTGGTCTTCGTTGTGCAAGGTCGCCCGTTTCACGGTCGTCCCGGCCAGCAGCACCGGTTCGAGTTCCGCGACCGGGGTCAGCGTGCCCGTCCGCCCGACTTGAATGGTAATCGCCTTGAGCTTGGTCTGCGCCTGTTCCGGCGCGTACTTGTACGCCATGCCCCAGCGAGGCGCTTTGGAGGTGGCGCCGACTTTCTCGCGCAGCGGGAGCGAATTCAATTTGATGACCGCGCCATCGGTCTCGTAGCGGAAGCCGTGGCGCACCCGGTCGAGTTCGTCAATGGCCGCAAACAACTCCTCGGCGGACTGGCAGAACCAGGTCTTGTCGGGCGTTTTGAAGCCGAGCGATTTCAGCCACGCCAAGAGTTCGGCCTGGGTTTGCGGCATTTTTCCGCCCTCCACCTGTCCGGTGCCGTAGAGCAGGATGTCCAGCCCGCGCTTGGCAACGATCTTTTGGTCCAATTGTTTGAGCGTGCCGGCGGCGGTGTTGCGCGGATTGGCGTACAGCTCTTCGCCGGCGGAAGCGCGCTCGGCGTTGAGTTTGGCGAACGCTTCCTTGGGAAAATAAACCTCGCCGCGGGCCTCCATGAGCCTGGGCCGATCGCGGCTGGGCTGCAATCGCAGCGGAATACTCCGGATGGTTTTCAAATTGGCGGTGATGTCGTCGCCGGTCGTGCCGTCACCGCGCGTGGCGCCGACGGAGAAAACGCCGTTCTCGTAACGGAGATTGATCGCCACGCCATCCACTTTTGGTTCGACGACCCATTCGAGTTTTTCGCCGGGCAGCAGTTTTTGCACGCGCTCGACAAACTGCCGTACCTCGGCCTGCGAATAAGTGTTGTCGAGGCTCATCATGGGCGCCAGGTGCTGGGAAGTTTCGAACTTGCCCAAGGGTTGGCCGCCGACGCGCTGGCTGGGCGAGTCGGGCGTGACTAAAGTGGGGAACTGCTTCTCCAAATCGATCAGCTCTTTGTAGAGCCGGTCGTATTCGCGGTCGGTGATGATCGGCTTGGCCTCGACGTAATAGGCGTGATCGTGCCGGCGAATTTCTTCGGACAGTTCGGCGTGACGGGCTTTGGCTTGAGCCGGTGTCATCCGCGAAAGGTTGAAACAGGAGTGGCCGGATTAACAGGATTTTTTGAGGCCAGGACCTGCGCGGCATGCGGAACCGCCGGTCGAGACACGCGGGTTGCGCACCAGCCAACGGAAAATCCAGGAATCGGTTGGCGATTCCGGGACGTTGTCTGAAGCTTCGTTGCCTCTCGCTGTTGGAGCGCCGCGGCGGAGCCTAGCCTATTGGTTGTTCGGGGTCGGGGCCGGAGCCGGCGGCGGCGGCGGAACGGCGGCGCGGTCCTGCCGCAAATCGCCCACGTCATTCTTCAAATCCCGTTTATCTCCGCGGATGTCACGATTGTCGCGGCGAAGGTCGCGGCGGTCGCTGCGAACGTCCTTCACATCCTTGCGCACGTCCTGGCGGTCGGAACGCAGATCCGAAGTGTCTTTGCGGAGGTCGTTGCGGTCCCCGCGCAAATCTTTCCGGTCGGTCCGCAGCGCGCTACGGTCATTACCGATGTTCTGTTTGTCTTGTTGGATGGCGGCGCGTTCCTTCGCGGCGCCGGCGGTGTCGCCTTTGCGAAGATCCTCGCGCAATTGACCGCGGTCCTGATGGAGGCCGTTGGCGTCTTGGCGAAGTCCCGCGCGATTCTGGCGGATGTTCTTCACGTCACCGTGAATGTCGCGCCGGTCGGTTCGCACGTCCTGGCGGTCGTGGTGGGCGTCGGCGGCGTCGTGCCGCAGGTCTTGCTTGTCGTTGTGCAAGTCTTGCCGGTCGCCGCGCCGGTCGGCCCGGTCGGCCTGCAGATCGCGACGGTCGTGGCGGATGTCCCGCCGGTCTTTTTTGACCGGTTCCTCGGCTGCTTTGATGGGGACGCTGAACGCGATGACTCCCGCGCACAGGAGGAATAACGTGGATACTGTTTTCATGTGATTTACCTTTCTTTTGTCAATTATGCTTTCTCTCGGCCTCCGGATTGATCCTCCGATCGGCTCCCACCCTGGACGCCCTGTCGCAAAACGAGGTTACACAGCGGCGGGGGACACCGGCGTGCTGAACCGCCCGTGACGGCCACAGCGCAATTATCGGCTGGGGCGCAATGGTTTTGAGTGGGAGGAGCGGTTTTCTAGGAACGCACGAGCAAAAAAATTCGGCGGGCGGGCTGAGTGTCCCAAAACAGGACACCATCGCGCTAGGTCTAATGTGGTGTCCCTAACAGCTCTTTACTGCGATGCTCGCGAAGAATTGAACGTGCCTCCTCTCCCCGGCCCTCTCCTCCACAGGAGGAGAGGGAGCAGAATTCCGCCTTTGGAGGTCGCTTAACATTGTAAGGAGATATTTGTGACAGCAGTCTAGGTCGCTGCGCCAGCAACGATCTGATGTCCGACTGCCAACTCAGTTCTCCGAACGCAGCACCACTTTTCTTCCGGCATCGAGTGGCGCGCCAACCGCGGCCGAGGGGTTGCCGGCTGATTCGCCTTCGCCGATCAGTTCGCGGCGTAGCGCCGGAGTCATCGGGCGATTGTCCTGCGGCGGGTTGAGGATGTACCAGATGAGGTTGCGGAAATCGGCGTCGGGCATTTGTTCCAGGCCTTCGGGCATGACCGACATTTCGCTCACGCGCAGTTTCGCGATGTCGGACCTGGCCACCACTTCCTCCTTCGGCCCGGCTGAGAGGAGTTTCACTCGCGTTTCGGTCTCCTCGACCAGCCGTCCGCTGACCAGGCGGCCATCCTTGGTTTCGACTTCCACGTTCTCATAGCCTTTGCCGATGATTTGGTTTGGGTCGATGACGTTGGCCAGAAGCGCGTCAAGCGAGGAGCGGCCCACACCGGTGAGGTCGGGGCCGACTTCGGCGCCTTCACCGTGCAGCTTGTGGCAGACGAAACAAACTCTTCGGGCGACTTCGTAGCCGGCGTTGATGTCCGGCTGGCCGTTCAACACGACCTTCCGCTTCCCGGCGATGAGTTTGAGTTTGTCGGTGTCGGAAGCGCGGAACCGGCCAATGGCTTTGGCGGCGCGCTCGCGAATCGACGCGTCGCTGTTCTGCGCCAGTGACCGAATCGTCGTGGCCGAAATGTCCGTGGGCGAGACTTGCTTGTTCTCCACGGCGGCGAGGAAGGTCCGGGTCCAGTTCTTCCGCGAGACCAACACTTCGGCGGCGGCGCGGCGGGCGCCGGGCGAGAGGTCTTGCCAGCGTTTGAGCGTGTCGTCGGCGACGGTGTCGCCGCCGATTTCGCCGAGCGCACGGATGGCTTCGATGGCCAGGCCGTCATTCTTCTCGCCGGCGAGGAGGCGGAGCAACGATTCGCGCGCCCGGCCCGTGCCGGCTTCGCGCGCGGCGCGGATGGCTTTAAGTTTGTGTTCGGCGGTAGCTTCGGGCTCGTTCATCTTTGAGATCAGCGTTTCGGTGGCGCGGGTGTCGCCCCAGAGCGCGGCGAGACGACTGGCTTTTTCGGCGAGGGCGGGAACGGCGGCGAGCTTCTCGAGCAAGGAACCGAAATCGATGGTGGGCGGCGCGCCTTTGGTCTTGGCTCCTTCGATCAAACCATCGAGGGCGGCGAGCGCCAGCTCGGTTTTATCGGCGACGTCGCCGAGGAACCGGGCGGCGGCGTTGATTTGTTCCGCGCGCGCGGCCTGGTTGGTCTGGTCGCAGATGCGGCGCATGGTCTTTTTCAAAAGTTGTCCGCTCAACGGCAGCGTTGCGGCGCCGTTCTCGGTGAACCAACCCAAGGCGGGCCTGGGATCGCGGGTGATGCCCGGCTCGGCGGCCATCCAAATCAGGAAGGGTAATGCCGGGTCCGGGGAATGGGCGGAGGCTTTGATGAGGGCTTCGAGGATGTCGCCGGTCGCCGCGTGGGAAAGCTCAGTGGAGACCGGTGTGTTCACGGTCAGCGAACTGGAGACGTATTGGCGCGCCGCCGTGGCCGCGGCCAGGCGAACGGATGGATCGGAGTCGGAAGCCAGAGTCTTCAAGCGCGCCAGGCAGGTTTCCGAAGACAGACGCCGTTCACCAGTCAGGCGCGCCGCCCAAGCGCGGAGGGCGGATTCCTTGTCACTGGCCAGTTGTTCGAGGGCTCCTTCCGTTAGTTGCTCCGAGCCGTGCAACGTCCAGAGCGCTGCGAGGCGGGCGTCGAGCGACGGGCCGCCACCCAAAAGCTTTTGCAGCGCGGGTTGGGTCGAAGCATCGCGCCGCTCGCTCAAGAGGCGCTGGGCCATGCGCCGTTGCCAAACGTTGGGGTGTTCGAGAAGTTTTACCAGTTCGGCCGAATTGAGCCGGGCGAGATTCATGTTCGGATCGGGGCGCGAGGGAACGGGTTTGCCTTTCTCACTGCCTGTATAGACCACGCGCCAGATGCGGCCAAGCTCGCGATCCACGCCTTCAGGGTCGGCATTGGCGTTTTGGTAGCACGGATATTTGTCATACCAATCCATGATCCAGACGGCGCCGTCGGGACCGGTCTGGGTGCTCACGGGCATGAACCAGCCGTCGTTGGCGCGGACAAAATCCTTGATGAAACTCGCCTTGAAACTGGAGCCGTTCGGCGTGAGGCGGTCCTGGTGAATCGAGTTATCGTGGATGTTGCCGATCAGAATCGTGCCGCGATATTCAGCTGGAAACTGGCTGCCTTGGTAAATATCCACGCCGGAATAGGCCGCCATTTTATGTTTGTGGTCCACGATGGACGGGAGCAGTTCGTAAGCGTGCGAGTTCGCCGGACTGCCCCCCTGCCGCGCGTAAAGGCCGCCCGGCGCCATGTGAAAGAGGTGATCGATCACGCAGGCGCTGACGAAGGCGTTGCCGGCGCGGTCGAAATCGACCCCCCACGGATTACTCGTGCCGTCGGCGAACACCTCGAATTTTTTCGTCAGCGGATGATAGCGCGCGACGGCGGCATCGACGGTGACCGCGGGGCCGCCGGGGTCGTTCGGGTCTTTGACGGTGGAATGGGTGAAGACGCCGTGAGTCAGGTAGAGCCAGCCGTCGGGACCCCAAGTGAAACCGTTCAGGAGTTCGTGGCGATCGTGCAAACCGAAACCGGTTTTCAAAACGGTGCGTTTGTCAGCCACGTCGTCGCCGTTGGTGTCTTCCAGGAACAGAAAGTCGGGCGCCTGGCCCACAAAAACGCCGCCGTAGCCCAGTAGCAAACCGGTGGCGAGATTGAGTCCATCGGCAAACACGGTGACTTTGTCGGCTTTGCCATCGCCATCGGTGTCTTCGAGGATTTTGATGCGGTCGCGCGGTTTGTCGCCCGGCTTGGCGCCCAGCGGAAATTCGTAGAGTTCCAACACCCACAGCCGGCCCCGTTCGTCCCAGGTCATCGCGACGGGGTTGACGACTTCCGGCTCGGAAGCGAACAGGCGAATTTCGAAGCCGTCCGGCAAGCTGAATCGTTTCTGTGCTGCTTCGGGCGACAAGGCGGGCGTGGTGGCCGGAGCGTGCTGGCCGTTTAGTTGCGGGCCGGCGGCCCGGTTGGTGTAGATCGGAAAACCGGACGGCGTGGTGCGGCGGGGAGCGTAGTCAGCCGCCGAACCGGCCGGCGGGGCGCAAAAAACCAAGGCAACGGGAATGAGCGAAGAAAAATTCATCATCTAGGTGCCGGCGCCATTAAGGAAAAATTGCGATGCTTGGTCAATCGCCTTTCCATGGGTAGGGACATCGCGCTGCGCCGCCCCTACCCGTCGAAAACAAATAAACGGTGACCGGCGGTGTCTTTTAATTGAATCTGTCTCCCTATGCTAATTCGAAAACCCGGCCTTCACATCTGCGGACTCATCCTTTCGTTGCTCTCTCTGCCGCCCGTCCATGGAGCGGAGAGCGTCCTGGACGTTAAGATCGATATTCCTTACAAGAAATTTGTCCTGCCAAACGGGCTGACACGCATCGTTCATGAGGACCACAAGGCCCCCATCGTCGCGGTCAACCTCTGGTATCATGTCGGCTCGAAAAACGAGAAGCCGGGCAAGACCGGTTTTGCCCATCTCTTCGAGCATCTCATGTTCACCGGCAGCGAACATTTCAAGGGGGGCGCCGATCAACGGGCTTTCTTTGAAGTCATGGAACAAATCGGCGCCACGGACCTCAACGGCACCACGTCCGAAGACCGCACCGACTTTTTTGAGAATGTGCCCCGCAACGCGCTGGACGTGGCCTTGTGGATCGAGTCCGACCGCATGGGCCATCTGCTGGGCGCCATCGATCAGGCCAAGCCGGCCCTAGCGCCTGGCTCCCGTGCGCAGACAGTCCAGGCAGGGCGCGGCGTCCTCACCGCGCCGACACCCGACCCAGCCGCTGTCCGGCCCGCCGTGGCACAAGTGGCGGAAGTGGCTAAAGGTGGCGGCGTGGACGCTTGCATTCCTGCAACCGCCGGGCGAACATCAAATATCTCACAGTGAGACATTTGATAACTCCCTCTCGCTCAACGACCCTCCGAACATAGACCGTCCGAGCATAAACCGCAATCTCGAATCCGCCATTGAAGTCCCTCGCCATCAGCACCTTGCACCTAAAATCCCACAGAAAAAAGTTTCATAACCCCCTCTGGCTCAACGACCCGGTTGGGCCAGTCACCGCAAAACGTCCCACCGGGACACCGGAAACTAGCCTATGTTCTGACTGCGCCCTTCATTCTGCATTCTTCCTTCTGCATTTCCCCTCTCCGGCGCCCCCGGAACTGCGGCCACAGCGGCTCCGGCGGCGACTGCCGCCTGAAGGCGGCGACCCAGGAACGCCGCCTTCAGGCGGCAGATGGATTGCACAACCCCGCCAACCGCCTCCCGCCCCTCGGAATGCGGCGACCGTGGCGACATGTAAGTGAATACTTACAACGTCCCTTCAACGCGCCGCCAATCGATCCGGCCCAAGAACAACTCGGAAATTCGACCATTTCATGGACGGCACCGATCCGAGCTGGCCTGGCCCTCCGCTCCCGACGCTCCGACAAGAAACCGGCCAGTAGCGCAGGCTTTCCAGCCTGCGGGTTCACGGAACTTTCCAGTTCCGTGGTCCTTTTTAACCGGACTGTCCAGAAACTTCCTGGCGAACGGGCTACCACCCGAATCCTTTGGGGAGCGCGACCGTCTCGGTCGCACCCGTCGGCGTCTCGCCGAAGGAATCCGCTTCGTTTCCTTCGTTTTCTTCTGTGGACGTTTTTCTGCCTTCTGCCTTCTGCCTTTCCCCACCCAACCCCTTCTGGTCGTGCGACTTATCAAATCTCTCACCGTGAGAAATTTGATAAACGCCTCTGGCTCAACGACCCTGTCGAGCCAGGCGCCCCAACACGTCCCGCGGCGACGCCGGAAGGTCGCCACGGGCAACGCCCCTGGAAAGCCATCGCAAACATCTACTCCGTCCCCCAAGGACGCCTTACTCGCCCTGTAGCGGCGGTCTGTGACCGCCGGATCCCCAAAACTCAGCCCCAGCGGGGTGGCATCTCTGCAGATAGCGAGCCGCCAAAAACCAAAGCTCCGTATCAGGAGGGGAATCGAAGCCGAAGATGCCGCCCCGACGGGGCTTTTGTCCGGGTGGCATCCGTTTGCTGCTAGGGACGGCGCGCTGCGCCATCCGCGCCGCGTTCAGCGGCGCAGTCCGGACGCTCCGCCCGGCTGCGGCGCGGGCGAGGACGGCGCTGCGCGCGGCCACTCTGTCCGGGGCTTCCGTCCACCATTTATCGAGCGCGCATACGTCAGTGGCGGGCCAGGACTGGAGAGCGGTGCAACCCAATTGCGCCAGCCAGCAAAATGCCATTCCCTCGGACTGACCCCCTCACGAAGGTTTTGCCAGGAATTTAGCACAATACGGATGCGAGTGATTTTCAGTTTCAAATATGGTTAGCAGCACAAGACGGTCGTTTTTCGTTTCGACATTTTCCAAGATCGGCAGTATGCAGTCAGCAAGAAAACCCAAGCGCCAAATGGAACGGCAGCTTACACTTTGGCAAAAGTATCGACTCGCGGGCAAGCGCGTAGTCCGCTTCGCGGTCATCTTCGCTTTTCTGTTCACCCTCTGCGCGGTCGCGCAGTACGTTTTTGTAAACCGCCAAATCCGTGTGGCCACCGAAACGACCCTGGAAGCCGTCGCAATCCAGATAGCGCGGGAGATCGCTTTTTCCAATCGCTGGAACTTGACCGGCTACCGCCGCGCCGAATTTGGGGGAGAGCACTATTACGTGCTTACCGCCGATGGCTTCCATGTGGATATGGGTGGCTTCGTCGCCGGGCTGGTTGATCGCGTCGCCTTGATCAACGGGTCGATTTCCGGGAAACCCAAAACTGTTATCACGCCAGTTGGGGAAACATGGCGGCTCCTAGGCGAGCGTGTTGAAGGAGGCTCGATCGTCCTTGGAATACTTGATTTGGACGACGATCTCAAAGACCTGGACATCGCGGACAACACGCTACTCAGCGAGGCCAGAAAATTCGGCTCAACAATCGCCCAGGCTGCGAGGGTCAATTCCCGCGACATCGACATCAGGATTCATTACGCCGTCATGGCCGATTCGGGCGAGTTGAGGTCAGCAACCGGCGGTATTCCTCTAAGAATACAAACCGGCGCTATTCTCAACCTGTCCTCGAGCTTCACGCCTGTCGATATAGACGGCAAATCCTACGTTTTGCATCGCAAGCCCATTATGGATCCGGCTGGCAAGCTCGTTGGCCAGATTATCATCCCAAAGAACGTGACGGCCGAGCACGAAGCGGTGCGCAGCCATGTCTTGTTCAACATTGCGCTCGGCGTCTTCTGCTGGTTTGTGGTCTTGCTGGTGGTGGGCGCGCATTTTGCAGCGAGCGAGATCGAGAGGCGCAAGCTAGACATCTCGCTCGAGGAAGCGTTACGGCAAGGGGAAGGCCAAACAATAGAATTCAAGGAGGGAATTGGGGCGGAGAGCCTGCCGCCAGCCATTTCCGCGTTTGCCAATACGAACTCAGGGAACATCTTCATCGGCGTGAGAGATGACAAGGAAGTTTGCGGTGTTGCGGCGACAACGCCACAGGAACGAGAACAACTGATCCAAAGGCTCAGGGACGTGGTGCAAAACAGAATCGACCCTCTGATCATTCCCGCGACCAAGTTTTTTGACCTCCACGACGGCAAAAAGGTACTCCGAGTTAGCGTCCCACTTGGTTACCGTCGGCCTTACCTAGGTAACGGCGTCGTATGGCGGAGAGTTTTGGCGGCCGTCGTTCCCGCGAGAGCAGACGATATCCGGACGATGAGTTGAAGCGGTCACCGTATTGCACGAGAAGCTACCTCAGCGACATTCAGGGCTTCACGCGATCATCAGCCGCGGATTCAGATGCAACCGTAAGTTCCGGCATTTCCCTGGACAGATCATCTTCGTAGATGAACGAGCCTCATGTAGAGCGCGATCGAGATTACACACCCAGCGAAAAATACAACGTCGACCGCTATCTGCGCGTTCGACACAGCTGCGTCACCTGCCTCTGCTCTGATTCGCGCCGTCAAAAGGACGCCGAGAAGGACAGGGAAGACGAATGTGTACAGGGCGTGAGCCCAGCTTGAAAACAAGGGGTACCGCTTGAGATAGGCCCTCCCCTCCCGAGTGAGGTCCTTGAACCCGATCAGGACATTGATCTTCTCCTCGAGGCCGTGGAGGTAATCGTAGAGCCTCTCAACGCGGGCGGCAGCCTGGTAGTAGCGAAGTCCCACATATAAAACGGAAAACCACAAGAGGCTGTTCAGGAAGCTGGCATCGACAGGCCGAGACAACCCAGCCTTCTTCTTGATCAGCAAACCGAGTTCGTCGGTTGCGACACCTGGGAATGCCATCTGAAACAAGATGACCGCCGCCAACATGAGAAGAATCAGGAAGAGCTTATCCCGCGTTCGTATGTGCGCCAGGACCTGCTCACAACTTTTATTATAATGGTCGTGGAGAACCTCCAGCCTTTTCTTTTCGTCGACCATTTCGCTACGCCTGATCAAGCGCTCGAATTATTGCGGCCTGATCGAAGCTCATAGCCCACGAAGCCCCAGCGTTCAGGAGCTCCTCCGGGGCATCGTATGAACCGTCGATCTTTACGGCTACAAGGCCATTGCCAGATTCCTTGCTTTTGGCGACCTCGAAATTAATCCAGTTTGTGTGCCCGATGAGTCACGAATGGCGGTGCAGCTTGTTAGCTTCCTTACCTATTATCACTAACGTGTAATCCGCGGCGGCGATTCTGGTGGAAAGCGCGGCCTTTATTCGTCCGATGTTGGTGCTGTCTATTTCGGCTGGCGTCTCGTCCGCGAAGACAAACTCGAACTTGGGGTTCGCGTCCCAAGCCTCGAGAAGGTATTTGTAGCGTTTGTCATTCTCAAAGTCGAAACTCACGAAAACTGATTTCTTAGCCATAAAAAGTACCGTGAACCGTCCCGCCGAGAAGGTCAACCCAATATGTGGTTCTGCGCGGCTGGCCCAATTCGCGTATTTCGCTTATTTCGCGGTTCCTCCTCAACTGGCCAATGAACCGGCCTGAGCGGGTCAGTTCTTGACAATGGGTAATGCTCGCGGGACCTCCGCTGGCGATAGGGCAAGCAGGTCTCGGTTCTGAGCATTGACGTTCCGCTCGGTTAAACATAGTATTACCGCATGATTAAAACGATCTCCAAGGTCGGCAATTCGCAGGGCGTCATCCTCGACGCCGCGTTGATGGAACTGGCGCATCTCCACACGGGCGATGAGTTGAACGTGGAGGTGCATGAAGGGGGCACGATCACCCTCACGCCCATCCGCCCGCGCCCGTCGCGCGCGGAGGTGGCGCGCGTCATCAAATCGACCTTGAAGGATTATGCCCGCACGATGAAGAAGCTGGCATGAGCGCTACGCCGGAGAATTGCTTCCATCTCAGCGTCGATATCGTGCGGGAGATTCACGCGCCGCTAGACCCTGGTAGGGACATCGCGCCGCGATGTCCCCGCCCGCCTCAGAGCGGGCGGAATGAACCACACGAGAGGTGCGAGTCACGTCACACGTTGCGCCGCTCTGAGCGGCGCGGACGGCGCAGCGCGCCATCCCTACCAACTGTCCGGGAAGTCGCGCTGCTGGAGTCGGCGGTGGCCGCGCCGCAGGCGAGCTTTGGCGGCAAGTCACCTTACGCCGACCTCGCGGAGGTGGCGGCGGCCTACTTGTTTTATCTTTGTAGGAACCATCCCTTCATTGACGGTAACAAGCGGGCCGCGCTGGGCGCGTGCATCGTCTTCCTCCGGCCCAACGGGATCGAGCCGCGGACCGACGGGCCGGAGTGGGCCGAGTTGGTTTTGGCCGTGGCGTCGAGCGCGCTCGACCGCGCTGAAACCACGGCGCGACTGCGCAAACTCCTCCCGAAAAGCGCCTGAGCAATCCCTCGCCCTGGTAGGGAAATCGCGCTGCGATGTCCCCGCCCGCGTCAGAGCGGGCGGAACGGATCGGTCGCGACGTGCGATCGACGTGCGAATCACGTCCCACGTTGCGCCGCTGTGCGCGGCGCGGACGGCGCGGCGCGCCGTCCCGACCCGCTTCCCCAAGCGCCGCTCCTTGGGCAAAGCGGACCAACTCTTCGGCGACAGGCTGAACTTGCTCCTGGACGAACCGAACACCATCCTGGCCGCATAAGCTTTGCACATCAATACGAGCCCGTCACCGGCTCGGAAACCAGCGCTCTGGCCGAAGCCCCGGCGCCGTACCGCGTCAAGCGCGCCGCCGTCAAAACGGCATGAGCGGCGAAAGCGACAAGGGCGAAGTTGTAGGCCGCGTGCCCCCACGCGGCGTCCCCAATCAGAACGAATTACACCCGCGCCGCCTGCGCCGCCTGCACCGCGTCTGGCCCGACCGGGATGGCAACATTTCCTATCTGCTGACGATCTGCGTGGATGGCCGCGCCCAGGTGCTCAACAACGAAGTCGCGTTCGAGCGATTCGTTGCGTTCCTGCTCGAAAGCCCGCCGCGCTATCGCTGGTTTGGACGCCGTTTTGTTGTCATGCCCGACCACATTCACCTGATTGCCCACATGGGCCGCGGTGCGGTGCGCCTCGGGCAATGGATCAAGGCATTGAAGGCCGTGGTTGGCGGGTTGGAGCACCGCGAGGATCGCCCGGTGGGGACACCGGGCCTACAAGACGACGTCCCTGTAGGCCGTGTGCCCTCACACGGCGCCCCCATGCCATCACACGGCGACCGGGCGAACGTCAAAGACGCCGCGTCAGGGGACGCGGCCTACAACAGTCCCCGGCCAGATAATGTAGGCCGCGTGCCCCCACGCGGCGTCCCCACGCCCTCACACGGCGAACAGGCGAACGTCAAAGACGCCGCGTCAGGGGACGCGGCCTACAAGAACCTCCGCCCAGATAATGTAGGCCGCGTGCCCCCACGCGGCGTCCCGGCACCCTCACACGGCGACCACGAATTCACCCGCGCCAAACGTTCCTGGCGTTGGCAGGACGGTTTCCACGACCACAAATTCCGCACGCCCGAAAGCGAATCGCGCAAATGGGAATACGTCTGCTTGAATCCGGTGCGTTACGGTTTGGTGCAACGGCCGGAAGCATGGCCTTTCGGCGGCGAGATTTTTTACGATGAAGCGGGCGGGCCGCGATTGGTTCGCTGCACGCCGCCATTGTTGGAGACCGGCATTTTGATGATGGAGGAAGCGCCGCGTGAGGGCACGCGGCCTACAACATGAGCACGCACCTTTCATCTGTAGGCCGTGTGCCCCCACACGGCGAACGGGCGAACGTAAAAAACGCCGCGTCAGGGGACGCGGCCTACAACCACCCCCGGCCAGATGTTGTAGGCCGTGTGCCCACACACGGCGTCCCCGCGCCCCCACGCGGCGAACGGGCGAACGTAAAAAACGCCGCGTCAGGGGACGCGGCCTACAACCAGACGCGCCCCGGTCATGTAGGCCGTGTGCCCCCACACGGCGTCCACACGCCCTCACGCGGCGAACGGGCGAACGTCAAAGACGCCGCGTCAGGGGACGCGGCCTACAACCACCCCCGGCCAGATGTTGTAGGCCGTGTGCCCCCACACGGCGTCCACACGCCCTCACGCGGCGAACGGGCGAACGTAAAAAACGCCGCGTCAGGGGACGCGGCCTACAACCAGACGCGCCCCGGTCATGTAGGCCGCGTGTCCTCACACGGCGCTTTGGTGGGTTTTTAGACACGCTCTTAGCCCCGGCTTCCACAAGCACAGCGCGGATCCTTCAACCAGCACACCTGCGCCCCTCCCACCAAACCGCCAGCGCTACTTCGCCCCTTGATTGATCCAGGCGCGCAAAATCACCCCTAAAACACAAAAAAACGGTGACCGGCGGTGTCTTTTAATTGAATCTGTCTCCCTATGCTAAATCAAAGACCCGGCTTGCTCTTCTGCGGACTCTTTTTTTCGTTGCTCTCTCTGCCGCCCGTTCAGGGAGCGGAGAGCGTGCTGGACGTTAAGATCGATATTCCTTACAAGAAATTTGTCCTGCAAAACGGGCTGACTCTCATCGTTCACGAGGACCACAAGGCCCCGATCGTGGCCGTCAACCTCTGGTATCATGTCGGCTCGAAAAACGAGAATCCGGGCAAAACCGGTTTTGCCCACCTTTTCGAGCATCTCATGTTCACCGGCAGCGAACATTTCAAGGGGGGCGCCGATCAACGGGCTTTCTTTGAAGTCATGGAACAAATCGGCGCCACGGACCTCAACGGCACCACCTCCGAAGACCGCACCGACTTTTTTGAGAATGTGCCCCGCAACGCGCTGGACGTGGCTTTGTGGATCGAATCCGACCGCATGGGCCATCTGCTGGGCGCCATCGATCAGGCCAAGCTCGACCTGCAGCGCGGCGTCGTCCAAAATGAAAAGCGGCAGGGCGAAAATCAGCCTTATGGCGTCACCGAGGAATTACTCGTCAAAGGCACCGCCCCCGCGGGGCATCCCTACTCCTGGACGGTGATCGGATCGATGGAGGACCTCAACGCCGCCTCGCTGGAGGACGTGCGCGCCTGGTTCACCACCTATTATGGCGCCGCCAACGCGGTCCTGGTCCTGGCGGGAGACATCGACGCCGACATGGCCCTCAAAAAAGCCGAGCAATACTTTGGAAACATTCAGGCCGGGCCGCCCGTCGCCCGGTATGACACCTGGATTCCCCGGATCCCCGGCACGCGCCGCCAAAGCGTTTCGGACCGGGTTCCGCAAGCCCGGCTATACAAAGTATGGAACCTCCCGCCCTACGGCGAAGCCGACACGAGTTTTCTGGACCTGGTCAGAAGCGTGCTGGCTTCCGGCAAGACCTCGCGGCTTTACAAGCGTTTGGTCTATGACGACCAGATCGCGACGGATGTTTCGGTCGAGGTGAACCCGCGCGAGATCGGCGGACAGTTTATAATCATGGCCACCGCCCGCCCCGGCGGCGACCTGGCGCGGATCGAACAGGCTATTGACGCGGAACTGGCGCGCTTTCTGGCCAAAGGGCCGACGCCGGGTGAGTTGCAGCGCGCCAAGGCGGGAAACCTGGCCGAGTTTGTGCGGGGCATCGAGCGCATCGGCGGTTTTGGGGGGAAGTCGGACATTCTGGCGATGAACCAGACCTATCGGGGCAGTCCGGATTTTTACCAAACCCCGTTGAAACATCTCCGCGCGGCCACCAGCCACGACTTGCAAAGCGCGGCCCGGCGATGGCTCTCGGAAGATGTTTATATTCTCGAAGTCCATCCTTTTCCGACCTACGAAGTCGCCACCAACACGGTTGACCGTTCCAAACTGCCGACCCCGGCCGGCCCACCGGAGGCAAATTTCCCCACGTTCCAGCGGGCCAAACTCGCCAACGGTTTGAAAATCATCCTCGCCGAGCGGCACTCGACGCCGGTAGTCAACCTCAGCCTGTTAGTCGATGCCGGATCGGCGAGCGACCAATTTGCCATTCCCGGCGCGGCGCGCCTGGCGATGGGAATGCTCGATGAGGGCACGGCCCGGCGGACGGCGCTGCAAATCAGCGACGAATTGGCATCGTTGGGCGCCAATTTGACCACTGGCTCCAGCCTGGACTCTTCCAGCGTCAACCTCTCCGCCCTCAGCTCAACGCTCGACCCGGCGCTGGATATTTATGCCGATGTCATCTTGAATCCCTACTTTCCTGAGGCCGATTTCAAACGGCTGCAACAGCAGCTTATCGCCGGAATCAAGCGGGAACAAACCGAACCGGTCAACATGGCGCTGCGGGTTTTCCCGAAAATCCTTTATGGTGGCAGCCACGCCTATGGCACGCCACTCACCGGTTCCGGCACCGAAGCGTCCGTCGCCCGGCTGACGCGCGCGGAGATGCAGAAATTCCACCGCACCTGGTTCAAGGCGAACAACGCCACCCTCATCATCGTTGGCGACACGACGCTCAACTCCATCACCCCCAGGCTGGAAAAGCTATTCGGCGGCTGGCCGTCCGGCGCGGTTCCGGCGAAAAACCTGAACCAGGTGAAACCGCCGGCCAAATCGGCCGTCTATCTGATCGACCGTGCCGGTTCCCTGCAATCGGTCATCCTCGGCGGGGAGGTGGCGCCGCCCAAATCCAACCCCGACGAAATTGCCATTGAGATAATGAACACGATTCTGGGCGGCACCTTCACTTCGCGTGTAAATATGAATTTGCGCGAGGAGAAGCATTGGTCCTATGGCGCGGGGACCTTCCTCTGGCCGGCCCGGGGACAACGGCCGTTCATCGTTTATGCGCCGGTGCAAACCGACAAAACCAAGGAATCGCTGGTCGAATTGGACAAAGAACTGCGCGGCATTTTGAGCGAGCGGCCGATCACCGAAGCGGAGTTGAGCACCGCGCAGAAACAACAAACCTTGAAGTTGCCCGGCACTTGGGAAACCAATGAGGCGGTCGGCCATTCCATTGCCGAAATCGTTCGCTTCGGCCTGCCGGACGATTATTTCGCCACCTACCCAGTCCAGGTCCGCTCGCTTTCGCTCGCCGACGCCGCCAAGGCAGCCAAAGAAGTGGTGCACGCGGACCAATTGGCCTGGGTCGTCGTGGGCGACCGCTCAAAAATCGAGGCCGGCCTTCGCGAATTGGGATGGGGCGACATCCAACTCCTCGACGCCGACGGCAACCGCGCGAAGTAAAACCCGCCGCGAAGCCAAAACGGCTCCGCGCTGCGCCGAGGCCAACGCGCCCCGAGCGCGTTTTCCCTTGGCCTTTGAGGCTTATTTCCTAACAATCCGCCCATGCTCAACTCTGCAAGCGCGGCCAACAAGTTGCTCGCCTATTCCCGTCTCAATCCCCCCGGCGTGCGCAAAGATATTTCCGCCGCCGATCTGATCGACCGCGCCTTCCTGGCTTACAACGGCGGCCGTCTCCGCGAGGCCGCCAAACTCCTGACCGACAAAATGCTCCCCGGCGACGGTTTCATCGGCCTGAGCCTGACCGGCGCGCTCACCCCCGCCGGCCTGGGTAAATCGTGTCTCATCCCGCTGATGAAGGCCGGCTTCGTCGATTGGATCGTCTCCACCGGCGCCAACCTTTATCACGACCTGCACTACGGCCTGGACATGAAGCTCTACTCCGGTTCGCCCTTCCTGGACGACGTGGCGCTGCACCGGGACGGGGTCATCCGCATTTACGACATCTTGTTCGATTACAATGTGCTGCTCGACACCGACGCCTTCGTGCGCGAAGTCATCAGCGGGCGCGAGTTCCAGCGCCCGATGGGCACCGACGAATTTCATTTCCTGCTCGGCAAATACGTTTGCGCGCGCGGCAAAAAACTCAAGCTCAAGGACAGCTCCGTCCTCGCCACCGCCTACCAATGCGCCATTCCCATCTTCACCAGCAGCCCCGGCGACAGCTCCCTCGGCATGAACGTCGCGGTCATGGCCTTGCGCGATTCCAAGCTTCTGTTCGACGTCAATCGCGACGTCAACCAGAGCGCCGCCATCGTTTATGAGGCCAAATCGACCGGGCACAAATCTTCGGTCTTTATCCTCGGCGGCGGCTCGCCGAAGAATTTCATCCTCCAAACCGAACCGCAAATCCAGGAAATCATGGGCCTCCAGGAAAAAGGCCACGACTACTTCCTCCAATGCACCGACGCCCGCCCCGACACCGGCGGCTTGAGCGGCGCCACCCCCGCCGAAGCCGTGAGCTGGGGCAAAGTCGATCCCGACACCCTCCCCGATTGCGTGGTCGCTTACGCCGACGCCACCATCGCCCTTCCGCTGCTCACCGCTTACTGCCTGAGCCGCGTGAAGCCGCGCAAGCTCAAGCGGCTTTATGACCGCCGCGATGCGTTGCTGAACCGGGTCCGCTCGCTTTATTTGAAAATCGGCACCGTGAGCAAAATCAAGACCAGCCGCAATCTGGCCAAGCGCGCGACCACCGTCGGGTTGCACCAGCGAGCCTGAACTAATTCGCTAGACATCAATCACCGGACCGTCGCCGTTGTCGGATTTGTCGGCGGGCGGCGGGCGCTTCCCGCGATGGACCTCGATCCGCGCGTCACCCGTGCGCGTAAAGGAGTTCAAAAGCAATGCAACCAGGCTGATCACCAGCGCTCCCCAGAACGCGGCGCCAAAACTCCGCACGTGAAAAAACTTCAGTTGTCCCACCAGATAAAGCAGCACCGCGTTGATCACCAGGGTGAACAATCCCAGCGTGACCACCACCAGTGGCAGCGAGAGCAGCAACAACAGCGGACGCAAGAAGGCGTTGAGCAATCCCAGCACCAGCGTGGCCACCAACAATCCCTGCCAATTATCGTAGTCGATGCCGTCAACCATGTGCGTGGCCACCAGCACGCTCACCGTCGTGATCAGCCAGCGTTGCAGGAATCCTTTGAGTTGCGTCGCCATCCAATGGGCAGCATGGAATCATCGCCGCCAGGACACAAGCGGCGATTCCCCCGCTCCCCGCGCTTAAAGCATCCGGCCCAACTGCACTTGCAAAAATTCCACTTGCGTTTCCGCCGTGAGCGTCACCCGCTCCAGGCAGGCGGGCAGCAGCGCGAATCCGCCGGCCGGCAATCGCAGCTCGTGCTCGGCGTGCCGGATCCAAAGCCGGCCGCGCAGCAGTCCCAGGATTTGCGCCGCGCTGCTCCGCAGGTAAAATCGCTGGCCGCGATTGACCTGGCAGGCGTCCACCCGAAACAGCGGATCGTCCACCAGGTAGCGCACTTTGAACGTGCGGTTGCGCGAATACTTGCTCTGAATGAGCGTCGGCTCGAAGTCCGAAAAATCGATGCTCGCCAGCGATTGGGCCACGTGCAGTTCGCGCGGCCGTCCATCCAGCCCCGCGCGGTTCCAATCGAAGACGCGGTAGGTGGTGTCGGAGTTCTGCTGGATTTCGAAAATCACGTTGCGCGCGCCGATCGCGTGCAGGCGTCCGCTGGGCAGAAACATCGCGTCGCCGGCTTTCACCGCGAGGCGATGCAAACACTCGGCCACCGTGCCTTGCTGAATTCTTTGTTCGAACTCGGCCCGGGTGACGCCGCGTTTCAGCCCGACGAAAAGTTCCGCTCCCGGCGCGGCATCGGCAATGTGCCACATCTCGGTTTTCGGTTCGCCGCCAAGCCGGGCGGCGACCGCCGCGGGTGGGTGGACTTGCACCGAAAGCTTCTCGCGCGCGTCGAGGATCTTCACCAGCAGCGGAAAACGCTCCGACCCCGGCCCGCCCAGCAATTCCCCGCGCCGATGTTCCATGAGCCAGCGCAAATCTTTGCCCGCCAGCGGTCCGTTGGCGATGACGCTCACCCCCTCCGGCCGGTCGGTGACTTCCCACGATTCACCGATCGGCGTTTTCGCGGGCAACGGCTTTTGGTAAAGCTCCTCCAGCTTGCGCCCGCCCCAGACACGCTCTTTGAAAATCGGCTCGAACGTCAGTGGATAAAGCATGAGAGGGAGCTAGGCGGCGCTGAGGGTTCTTTACTCATTTGCCAGCCCTTGATAGAATGGAAAGTCGCCAAGCTCAACCCGAATGTCGGCTGCTTTTTGCCTTTTAACGGCGGGCGGCCTGTTCCATGTTCGCCGGCGGAAATCCCGAGATGAAGGCAGCGGTTCTTTACGGCAAGGAAGATCTCCGCGTGGAAGAGATGCCAGCGCCGCCTCTCCGCTCCGGCGAAGTGCGCATCGCGATCGAAGCGGCGCTGACGTGCGGCACCGACTTGAAAGTGTTCCGGCGCGGTTATCACGCGAAGATGATCGTGCCGCCGGCGGTGTTCGGTCACGAGTTGTCCGGCGTGCTCAGCGAAGTCGGCCCGGCCGCCGCGCCCTGGCAGGTGGGCGACCGCGTGGTCGCGGCAAATTCCGCGCCGTGCGGAGCCTGCTCTTATTGCCGCCAAGGACAGGAGAACTTGTGCGATGATTTGTTGTTTCTCAACGGCGCTTACGCCGAGTCCATCGTGGCGCCGGCGCGGCTGGTGGGGAAGAACCTATTGCGGCTCCGACCGGCGACCTCCTTCCGCGACGCCGCGCTGACGGAACCGTTGGCGTGCGTGCTGCAAGGGGTGGAGGAGGCGCGGTTGCGCCCCGGCCACCGGGTGCTGGTGATCGGCACGGGGCCGATCGGTTTGATGTTCGTGGCGGTGGCCAGACATCTTGGCTGCGAAGTCCTGGTAGCCGGTCGCGGCGAAGGGCGCTTGCAGGCCGCCCGCCGCCTGGGCGCCAGCGTGGTGCTGGATGTGGGCCAGCGCGAATTACTCGCGGCCGCCGCGGCGCAAAACACCCAGCCGCCGGACGTGGTGATTGAAGCGGTCGGCAAACCGGAAACCTGGGAAGCGGCGGTGCAACTAGTCCGCAAGGGCGGGTTGGTGAATTTGTTTGGCGGTTGTCCGGCCGGCACGACCGTTTCGCTGGACACGGCGCGCCTGCATTATTCGGGCCTCACCGTGACGGCGAGTTTCCACCACACCCCGCGCACGGTTCGGCGGGCGCTCGAACTCATCGAGGACGGCGTGATCGGCGCGGATGATTTCGTGGATGGGGAGTGCGCCTTGAGCCAGTTGCCGGAGGTGTTTCGGTCGATGGCCCGCGGCAATCGCGCGGTGAAAACACTGGTGCGCGTCCACGACTAAACTTCGACTCTCCGTTCCGCGTCTCTGGCTGGCCGGGAATTCCGTAGCCGCTTCCCCGTACTTCTGCGGAGTCGGCGGACGGTAGTCCCTTCGATTGTGGCGGGCCAGCCGGTGGACGATCTATTTGACGACAGCAAGCAGCAACCAGATTTCAGAACTTAAGATGAAAACAGATCAGAGCGACCAACCCGAGGCCCGGCGTCAAAGGCAGGCAGAATCGTATGCCGCCATCAGGTCGCTCGAACCCACGACTCAGCTAATGATGGTCGAGGTGGAGAGGAAAGCGCCCCGGCAATCTCCCGTCCAGGGATCGAGCCTTTGCGCGCCGACGGCCAACCGCCTCAGGAACGCGTTCTTCGTGGCCACGCTGGCCCTGAGCGCGGCCATTGGCTGGTTCATCGTCGTCCACGTGTTTGGCTTTTAATTCGGCTGGCCGGGCGGTCTTGCGCCCCGGGCGGCGAGCGCGCCCAGACGCGGAAGGGGAACCGTTCGGCCAGTCTCGCCAAACTTGCTGGCGGCCGGCCTCGGGGTGCTGTTTTTGAGGGGTAGCAGATCCGCCGGGACCAACCCCGGCAACTCGTGAAAGTCACCGTCGGCAACAAAATTTACGACAGCGAGGCGGCCACAAAACTCGCGGCCAAGCCCACCCAGAGCAGCTGCCAGGAACTGCACCAAACCGCCGCCGGGGATTTCTTTTTATTCACCCATCAAGTTTTCGTCGATGGCAACCGGCTCGGCCCGAACGAGCTTTGGATCGACTTGAACCCCGCGGAAGACCGCCGCTCCCGTCTCACCTTTGGTCACGAGATCATCCCCCTCACGCACCGTGAAGCTTTGGTGTGGTGTGTCAAGACGCAGATACCGGAAACGCTGCGCGGCTATGTGCTGGACTGCCTCTAAACCGAGGGACCCCCTCCGAACGATGACGATGCCAAACGAAGGAAGCTGGCCACGACGCCAACGGCTTGAATGGCTCCAACTCGTAGAGGCCGCTTGGGAAAGTGTCTTCGCGAATTGGGAGCCGACACCCCTTGCCAGCGAGCCGGAGCCGGCCGACGTTTTCCATCCAGCAACCCGCCCCCGGTTTGGACCGCGGCGCCGGTCCCGCTTGGGCCGGTAAAATCCGCGTCACCCTTCGTTGCCTTGCCCTGCGGTCGGCGGTGACTCGGCTTGCCCGCGCCCGAAATCGCGGACAACACTCTGCGCGTGAGCACCGCGCCCGATGTTTCAACGATTCCTTCAAGGGAGTGCCGCGCGCCGGGTTCGTCAGCGATCCGGTGGTGGCCGGCGCTGCTGATTTTATCGGCCGCTGTCGGCACGGCGATCTGGATTCGGTTCTTCGAGGAGATCCAGCGCCAGGATAAGAACATTCAGACCGCCATCGTCAGCATGGTGTCGCTGGCGCTGCTCTTGCTTTGGTGCTTGTTCTTTTCGCGGCTCCGCTGGCGCGTCCGCTGGATCGTATTTGGCGGCACGGTCGGCCTGCTTGGGCTGATTGCCTCCCTGTTCCAAATTCACGGTGTCAGCGGCGATTTGATCCCAATCCTGCGCTGGCGTTGGGCCAAAGCGAAGACCTCAGCACTGTCGCTTCGGGCGCCAGTGGACACGGCGCAAACAAACCAGGTCCCGCCGGCTCTCGATGCCCGTGGCGATTACCCCCAATTCCTCGGCCCCCGCCGCAATGCCAGGCTGGACGGGCCAACCTTGGCGCGCGACTGGAAAACCTCGCCGCCCGTGCTGCTGTGGCGGCAACCGGTCAATCCGGCCTGGTCCGGTTTCGCGATCGCGGCCAATTACGCGATCACGCAGGAACAGCGTGGCGAGGAGGAACTGGTGGCGTGCTATGATTTGCTCTCCGGGAGATTGCTCTGGTCGCACGCCGATCAAACGCGCTACTTCACCGGCCTCGGCGGTGAAGGACCTCGCGCCACTCCGACCATCGCTGCCCAGCGCGTCTTTGCCCTGGGGGCGACGGGGAGGTTCAACTGCCTGGAGTTAGCCAGCGGAAAATTGATCTGGTCGAAGAACATCATCGAGGAGAACCACAGCCATGTGCCCGATTGGGGTTTGAGCGGCTCGCCCCTGGTGACCGACGATCGGGTGATCGTGAGCGCCGGCGGCAAGCATGGCCGATCGCTGGTTGCCTACGACCGCGTCGATGGAAGATATGTCTGGGGCGGAGGCGAAGCTCGCGCCGGCTACAGTTCCCCGTCCCTCACGTCGATCGTCGCTACGCCGCAGATATTGATTTTCAACGCGGACGGCCTGGCTGCTCACGCGCCGGCCGACGGGAAAGTCCTTTGGAAACATCCGTGGCCGGGCGGTCACCCGCACGTCGCCATGCCGCTGGTGCTGCCGGACGATCGCGTCCTCATCTCCAGCGGCTACGGCGACGGCAGCGAGCTGCTGCAGATCCAGCGTGACGCGGCCGGCGAGTGGACGGCCTCGCGCGTCTGGAAATCGCTGAAGTTGAAGGCCAAGTTCACCAACCCCGTCTATCGCGACGGCTACGTTTACGGCCTCGACGATGGGATCCTGGTCTGCCTCGACATTGCCAGTGGCAACTCCGCCTGGAAGCAAGGACGCTACGGCCACGGCCAGGTCATCCTCGTCGGCGACCTGCTGCTCGTCACGACTGAGACGGGGGAAGTAATTTTGGTGGAACCTACCCCGCTCGAACCTCGGGAACTGGGCCGCTTTCGGGCGTTCCACGGCAAGACTTGGAACCCGCCGGCGCTGGCGGGTGAATTTCTCCTCCTGCGGAATGACTCCGAAGCGGCCTGTTACCGGTTGCCGGTGGTAAAGAGCGGCAAGCTGCGGCCTATTGACTAAGGCCCCGAGCGGAGACGGTAGAAGCGGGTGGGAAAGAGGGCCGCCTGGGGGTAGCTGAAGGAAAGCGGAGCGGCACCCAGCGTGTTGGTCTGCAACGGTGTCCACGTCCGCAGATCGGTCGAGGCCTCGATCACCACCACCTGGCCGGCAGGACCCCCCGCGCTGAATCCGAATTGGCCGTTGGCAGAGTAGAGGAGATCGGAAATGGCGAGCGGCGGGCGCAAGACTGTCTCCAGGAACCAACTGGAGCCATTATACTGTCCGCCCACCGTGTAGCCGCGGGCGCGGAAGGTTGTGTACTTTGGCAGGGTAAGCCTGGTCAGTTGCCAGCCACCTGCCTGTCCGGCAGGCAGGCCAGGGATGCGGATGCCCGCGCCGAGATTTGACCAGGAACTGCCGTCGGGCGAGTATTCAAAGGTCGTGCGCCAGACTTCCGGGCTGGTGCCCCCGCGCATCCAGGTCAGGGTCGAGCCATCGAAGGTCAGGCTCTGGGTGGCCGGTCCGGTGTTGTCGATCCGCCCCACGTTAGTGCGGCTCTGCCCTGCCAGCGCGGCGAAGTTGCCTCCCACAAGAATCTTGCCATCTGCCTGCACTGCGATGCACCGCACGTACGGAGAGGTTGCTCCTCCCGCCCCTGGATTAAAGCTCGTGTCCAGCGTCCCGTCGGCGTTGAGCCGGCCAATGTAATTGCGGCTCTGCGATCCCAGCGCGGTGAACCCGCCCCCGACCAGAATTTTCCCGTCCGCCTGCACCGCCAGGGAATTGACCGCATACGCCGCCCCCGGATTGAAGCCAGTGTCCAGCGTCCCATCGGCATTGAGCCGGCCAAGGCCAATGCGGTTCTGCCCGCTCAGAGTAGTGAAGAAGCCCCCCACCAGAATCCTCCCGTCGGCTTGCACCGCCAGGGATTCCACGGACGGATAGAATTCGCCTCCCACCCCCGGATTGAAGCTGGGGTCGAGCGTCCCGTCCGGATTGAGTCGGCCAAGGCCAATGCGGCTCTGCTCGCTCAGCGTAGTGAAGCCGCCCCCCACGAGAATCTTCCCGTCCGCCTGCAAAGCCAGGGAATGCACGTACGGAATGGCTACAGCTCCTCCCGCCCCCGGATTGAAGCTGGTGTCCAGCGTCCCGTCGGCATCGAGCCGGCCAATCTTATTGCGGCTCTGCCCGCCTAGCGTACTGAAGTCGCCCCCGACCAGAATCTTGCCGTCCACCTGCACCGCGACCGAATAGACCCCAAAGCTTGCCCCCGGATTGAAGCTGGTGTCCACCGTTCCATCGGCATTGAGCCGCCCAATGTAACTGCGGCCCTGCCCGCCTAGCGTGGTGAAGAAGCCCCCCACCAGAATCTTCCCGTCCGCCTGCAACGCAAGGGAATCCACGGAACCGTTTGCCCCCGGATTGAAGTTTGCGTCCAGCGTCCCATCGGCATTGAGCCGGCCAAAGTAGTTAACGCTCTGCCCGCCCAGCCCGGTGAACACGCCTCCCACCAGAATCTTCCCGTCTGCCTGCACCGCCAGGGAATACACGACATTGTCTGCCCCCGGATTGAGCGAGTCGGGAAAAGCGAGGTTCACGCTCAACAACCCCACCGCGCTGGTCGCGTTGCCCCACGCACTGCTGACCAGGACGTCATAACTCCCCGCGTCCGATCCCTGGAGGTTCGTGAGAGTCAACGAGGATTGGGTCGCCCCCGCTAAAAGCCCGCCATCCTTCCGCCACTGGTAACTTAGCGGCTCAGTTCCGGCGGCCACCACGCTGAACGTGACGCTATCGCCTGGGTTCCTTGCCTGGCTGGCCGGCTGGTCGTTAATCACCGGATCAATCACCGTCAGCGTGGCGACCATGCTGGTCACACTGGCGTAGGTACTGCTGATGACCACCGAATAGCCCGCCTCCTCGCCGTGCAGAACATTGTTCAAAGTCAGAATGGCCGTGGCCGCGCCGGACACGTTCCCACCATCGGCCAGATTTCCCCCGTCCTTGCGCCACTGGTAGCTAAACGGCTCGCTGCCGCCACCATAGATACTGAAGGCCGCGGTGGTGCCGGCGTTATTGGTGAGGCTGGCGGGTTGTTCGTCAATCACCGGCGAACCAATGATGGTTTCTAAAAACCAACCGGAGCCGTTAAACTCTCCCCCCACCGTGTAGCCGCGTGCGCGAATCGTTGTGTTCGTTGGCAGGGCAAGCCCGGTCAGTTGCCAGCCACCCGGAATGCGGCTGCCTCCGCCCAGATTTGTCCACGAGGCGCCGTCGGGCGAGGATTCAAAGGTCGTGCGCCAGACTTCCGGACTGGTGCCGCCGCGCGTCCAGGTCAGGGTCGAGCCATCAAAGCTCAGGTTCTGGGTGGCGGGTCCGCTGTTGTAGAGCCGGCCAATGTTAGTGCGGCTCTGCCCGGCCAGAGTTGTAAAGCCGCCTCCCACCAGAATTTTCCCGTCCGCCTGCAACGCCACAGATTCCACGTAACTGCCAGCACCCGGATTGAAACTGGTGTCCAGCGTCCCGTCGGCATTGAGCCGGCCAATGTAATTGCGGCTCTGCCCGCCCAGCGTCGTGAAGTAGCCCCCCACCAGAATCTTCCCGTCCGCTTGCATCGCCAGCGAGTGGACGATGCTGTCTGCCCCCGGATTGAAGCCGGTGTCCAGCGTTCCATCGGCATTGAGTCGGCCAATGTTAATGCGGCTCTGTCCGGCCAGCGTCCCGAAGAGGCCCCCCACCAGAATCTTCCCGTCGGCCTGCACCGCCAGGGAATCCACGTGCACGAAGGCTCCTCCCGCCCCCGGATTGAAGCTGGTGTCCAGCGTCCCATCCGCATTAAGCCGGCCAATGTAATTACGGTACTGCCCGCCTAGCATAGTGAACACGCCCCCAACCAGGATCTTTCCGTCCGCCTGCACCGCCAGGGAATACACGCGCTGAAGCGAACCGGCTCCTCCTCCCGCTCCCGGATCGAAGCTGGTATCCAGTGTCCCATCGGCATTGAGCCGGCCAATGTTGTTGCGGCTCTGCCCACCCAGCGTGGTGAACCATCCTCCCACTAGAATCTTCCCGTCCGCCTCCACTGCGAGGGAATACACGATAAAATATGCGCCCGGATTGAAGCTGGTGTCCAGCGTCCCATCGGCATTGAGCCGGCCAATGTAATTGCGGCTCTGCCCGCCCAGCGTGGTGAACCATCCTCCCACCAGAATCTTCCCGTCCGCCTGCAACGCGAAGCAATAAACGATCACATAACCGCCTCCCGCCCCCGGATTGAAACCTGTGTCGAGCGTGCCATCGGCATTGAGCCGGCCAATGTAATAGCGGCTCTGCCCGCCCAGCGTGAAGAACCGGCCCCCGACCAGAATCTTCCCGTCCGCCTGTACGGCCATGGCATCCACCTCACCGCCCGCCCCCGGGTTGAACGAGTCGGGCGGAGCCAGATTCACGCTTAACAGCGCAACCGCGCTGGTCGCGGTGCCCCAGGCGTTGCTGACAACGACATCATAATTCCCCACGTCCGATCCCTGGAGATTCGTGAGCGTCAACGAGGATTGGGTCGCCCCGGGCAAAAGCCCGCCATCCTTCCGCCACTGGTAACTTAGTGGCGCAGTTCCGGTGACTGCCACGATAAAGGTGACGCTATCGCCTGCGTTCCCGGTCTGGCTGGCTGGCTGGGCGCTAACCACCGGATCATTCACAGTCAGCATGGCGACCGCACTGGTCACACTGCCGTAGGTGCTGCTGACGACCACCGAATAGCCCGCCTCATCGCCGTGCAGAATATTGCTCAAGCTCAGACTGGCCGTGGCAGCGCCGGACACGTTCCCGCCATCGGCCAGGTTTCCCCCGTTCTTGCGCCACTGATAGCTCAGCGGCCCGCTGCCGCTGGCATAAACACTGAAGCTCGCGGTGGAGCCGGCGTCTTTGATGAGACTGGCGGGTTGTATGTTGTAAATGCCGGGCGAACCAATGATGGTTTCCACAAACCAACTGGAGCCAGCTCCGCCCTCCGTGTAGCCGCGGGCGCGGAAGGTTGTATTCGTTGACAGGGCAAGTCCGGTCAGTTGCCAGCCGCCCGGGATGCGGATGCCATCGCCGAGATTTCTCCATGAGCTGCCCCCATCGGGCGAGTATTCAAAAGTCGTGCGCCAGACTTCCGGGCTTGTGCCCCCGCGCATCCACGTCAGGGCCGAGCCACCGAAGATCAGGCTCTGGGTGGCTGGCCCGGTGTTGTCGAGCCGCCCCACGTTAGTGCGGCTCTGCCCATCCAGCGCGGCGAAGCTGCCTCCCACAAGAACCTTCCCGTCCGCCTGCACCGCGATGCATTGCACGTACGGGGAGGTCCCTCCTCCCGCGCCTGGATTGAAGCCGGTGTCCAGCGTCCCGTCGGCGTTGAGCCGGCCAATGTAGTTGCGGGTCTGATCGCCCAGGGTGGTAAAGTAGCCGCCCACCAGAATTTTCCCGTCCACCTGCACCGCCAGGGAAAGCACGGTACTGTTTGCCCCCGGATTGAAGCTGGTGTCCAGGGTTCCATCGGCATTGAGCCGGCCAATGAAATTCCGGCTCTGCCCGCCCAGCGTGAAGAACTGGCCCCCGACCAGAATCTTCCCATCCGCCTGCACCGCCAAGGAAGGCACACGTCCATCCGGCGCCGGATTGAAACTGGTGTCCAGCGTCCCGCCGGCTGTGAGCCGGCCAATGTAATTGCGGCCCTGCCCGCCCAGCGTGGTGAAGGAACCACTCACTAGAATCTTTCCGTCGGCCTGCACCTCGAGGGAATTCACGTAATCGTTTGCCCCCGGATTGAAGCTGGTGTCCAAGGCCCCATTGGCATTGAGTCGGCCAATGCCGAGGCGGCTCTGCCCACCCAGCGTGCTGAAGCCGCCCCCGACCAGAATCTTCCCGTCCGCCTGCACCGCAAGCGAAATCACGGCATTGTTTGCCCCCGGATCGAAGCTAGCATCCAGGGTCCCGTCGCCATTTAGCCGGCCAATGTAACGGCGGCTCTGACCGCCCAGCCCGGTGAAAACGCCTCCCACCAGAATCTTCCCGTCCGCCTGCACCACCAGGGAATAAACGGTATTGTCTGCCACCGGATTGAAGCTGGCGTCCAGCGTCCCATCGGCATTGAGCCGGCCAATGAACCTGCGGCTCTGCCCGCCCAGCGTGCTGAAAAAGCCCCCCACCAAGATCTTCCCGTCCGCCTGCACCGCCAAGGAAGTCACGACGTAGTTTGCACCCGGATTGAGAGAGTCTGGAAGCGGTGACTGCGCCGGGGCGGCCAGGGCAAAGGTGTGGGCCAAGAGCCCCAGCGCGACCCAGCGCGCCGCGTGGAGCATTCGCTCGTGCGTTTTCAAATGGTTGTCCTCGACGGTACGCAGGATTTGGTTGAACGTTGAGGAACGTGTCCCCGCCTGGTAACTCCCGCGTAACCAAGCAGACGGAAAAGCAGACTGGGCACAATGAGAGATTCGACGAGGAAGCGGAACAAAGCAAGGAAGTATTGCCGTAAATCAGCGGCCAGGGGCACAGAAGTTTAGGCGCGACCACCTTGGAGGGTGTTGTAAAAATCGCCCGGTCAGGGGACCGGGCCTACAGGGCTTCGGGATTTAGGCCATTTCCCGTAGGCCGCGTGCCCTCACGCGGCGTCCCCCGACAATTTTAAAACACGCTCTTAGCAAACTCATTCAGTGTCTCCAACCGCCCCCACAGCCGCCGGCAGCTTTAGCCGCTTGAAGATACGTCAGTATATTTATGAAATGGAGCACTAAGGCTTGCGGCCAGCGTCCGAGTGCTGGCATCAATGGCGGATGCGAACGCTTGTTCTGACGCTGGCTGGCTTGGGCGCGCTCGTCCTTGTCGCCTGTCAGTCTCCGCTGGACCGCTCCGCGCTGGAGGCCGCTCCGGATCGGCCTGTCGGCCCGGCGCCGTCTCGGCCGATCGACGTGCCGGGCCAGATGGCCGATGGCGCGGTGCGCCTGCCCAACCAATGGTTCTTGCGCCCGGTCGGCAAACAGATCGTGCTGGGCGATTTTCCGGTGAACATCGCGGTCCATCCCGACGGCAAATTCGCCGCCGTTCTCCATTGCGGCTACGGCGTAAACGAAATCGTCGTCGTCGATATTAAAACCGGCAAGATCGTGTCGCGGGCGTCGATTGACGAAGCGTTTTACGGGATCGCTTTTTCGCCCGACGGCAAGAAACTCTTTTGCAGCGGCGCGGGGAGCGAAACGGTCCACTGCTTCGCGTTTGCCGATGGCTATCTCGCCAGACATAAGAGCGTCAAATTGCGCAGCCGGAGGCGGCGCGGCATCCCCGGCGGCATGGCGGTGACTCGCGACGGCAATACCTTGTACGTCGCCAACGTCTGGGGGCATCGGATCAGCCAGGTCGATGTGCCGGGCCACCGTCTGGTGGGCGAGCTTTTGCTCGGCACCAACGCCCTGCTGCGGGTCGAACTGGATGAAAAGCAAACCGCGACCGAAGATGAAGCGGCCATTACCAAACGAACCGAAGCGCTCCTCGATAACACGCGGCCCACCGATCCGTTCCCTTACACCTGTCTGCTGGATGAAAAGCACGGCCGGCTCTATGTCAGTCTTTGGGCGCAAGCCGCGGTGGCGGTGATCGATTTGACCAAGCCGGCCGTCGTCGCCCAATGGCCCACCGAGGAGCATCCGAACGAAATGGCGCTTACCCGCTCGGGCAGCCATTTGTTCGTCGTCAACGCCAACCGCAATACGGTGAGCGTGATCGACACCGCCACTGGCCGGCCGATCGAGACCCTCGTCGCCGAGTTGCAGCCCAATTCTCCGCCCGGTTCCACCCCCAACAGCCTCGCCCTTTCGCCCGACGAAAGGACCTTGTTCGTCGCCAACGCCAATATCAACGCGGTGGCCGTTTTCGATGTTTCCGAACTGGGCAAAAGCCGCTCGCTCGGTTTCATTCCCGTCGGCTGGTACCCCACTTCCGTGCGGGTCACCCCCGACGGCAAACATCTGCTGGTGGCCAACGGCAAAGGGATCATCCCGAAGGCCAATCGCCATGGACCGCAACCCGGCCGGGACCCGCCCGGCACGGTGACCGAATACATCGCCGGTTTATTGCAGGGCACCTTGAGCGTGATTGACTTGCCCAAAGGGGAAAAGTTCGCCGAACAAATGAAGAAATACACCGCCCAGACCTATCTTTGCCTGCCGCGTACGGACCCGCAGGCGGCCGCCGCCGGTCTGGCGGGCGGTCCGATTCCGCGCCAGCCAGGCGACCCGACGCCGATCAACTATTGCATTTACGTCGTGAAGGAGAACCGCACTTACGACCAGGTGCTCGGCGACATGCCGCAAGGCAACGGTGACCCATCGCTTTGCCTGTTCCCGGAGCGGATCACGCCCAACCATCACCAGCTCGCCCGCGAGTTTGTGCTCCTCGACAACTTTTACGTCGAGAGCGAGGTCAGCGCCGACGGCCACGAATGGAGCCTGGGCGCCTACGCCTCGGATTTCGTGGAAAAAACCTGGCCGCTGACTTACGGCCACAACAAACACAAGAAATACCCCTATCCCGCCGAGGGGAACTTTCAGATTGCGGCGCCGGCGGGCGGCTACCTTTGGGATCGCGCGAAAGAAGCCGGCGTGAGCTATCGGAGCTACGGCGAGTTCGTGGCCAATGGCAAGAAGGCCACCAATGCCGCCACCTCGCGGGTCGCGACGCTCAAGGATCATTTCGATCCCTGGTTCCGCAGCTTCGACCTGGATTACCCGGACGTGAAGCGCGCCGAGCGGTTCATCTCCGAACTGAAACGCTTCGAGCACGAAGGAGAAATGCCTCGCCTCCAGATCCTCCGCCTCCCCAACGACCACACCGCCGGCACCGTCACCAACAAGTGCACCCCCACCGCTTGCGTGGCCGACAACGATCTGGCCTTTGGCATGTTGGTCGAAGCCGTCAGCCGCTCGAAATTCTGGCCCCAGACCGCCATTTTCGTCGTCGAGGACGACGCCCAAAACGGACCTGACCATGTGGACGCCCATCGTTCGATCGCCTACGTCATCAGCCCCTATACCTGGCGTGGCCGGGTCGATTCGACGATGTACTCGACCACCAGCATGTTGCGCACCATCGAACTGGTCCTGGGACTCAAACCGATGTCCCAATTCGACGCGCTGGCGCGGCCGATGTTTAATTCGTTTCAAAGCTCGCCCGACCTGCGCCCCTACACCGCGCTGCCCGCCCGGGTCGATTTGAACGAGAAGAACCTGAAAATCGCCTGGGGTTCTGAACTCTCGCGCAAGATGGATTTCACCCGCGAAGACGCCGTCGATGACCTTCTGCTCAACGAGATCATCTGGCGCTCCGTGCGCGGCGCGGGCCAGCCGCCGCCGCCGCCCCAACGCGCCGCCTTCGTCTTCACCCACGCCAAGGGCGACGATGACGACTAGCCGCGCCGCCCCAATGCAACGCTCGCCGGCGGGAGTTCGAGCCGGTTCACAGCAGTGGACGGATTTCGGATTTTGTCCGCGTTGGTTCGATGCATGATTCACCTTCTCTGACCCATCGAGCGGCAGACGGGGCATTTTACCAACGCTTGTCACACATGAAACAAGTGTTACGAATGTAACGAGTGGTCGGTTCCCCAATCCGCATTTGAAGGGTTCCTCCTTCCCCAGTGGCCGCGCGCAGCGCCCCCCGGTCAAATTTCTCACAGTGAGAAATTTGCTATCTCCCACGCCGGGAAGGACTTAGCGTGATGTCTCAGCTAACTCTTTACAAAGGCGCCAGCCGTGTCACGATCCGGCTCCAACTCAGCTTTTTCCGTCCCCAGCGGGGCTGCGGAGTCCAGGCCAAGGCCGCCGCGCAGCGCTCCCGATTCCGCAATCCGCAATCGAGAGGGCTGCAACCGCGACTGGGCGATCCAACGTGCCCCCAGTGGCACCGCCAGCCTGGTAAAAAGGTCTGCCGCCTGTGGAAAGCGCCCGCCTACTTCAGCTTGGCCAGCGTCTCTTTGATCGCCTTGAAGTTCGGTAATTCCTTCGGCGACGGCGTTTGCTCGCTGTATTGCACGACGCCCTGCTTGTCGATGACAATTGCCGCGCGCGCGCTGACCGATCCAAGCCCTAGGAGATCGGCCAGCAGCGTGCCGTAGGCTTGAGCCGTCTGCTTGTTCAGGTCGCTGGCCAGCGTGATGCCGATCTTTTCCTTCTGCGCCCAGGCTTCCTGCGCGAACGGGCTGTCCACGCTGATGCCGACCACGTCCGCGTTCAGGCTCGAATACGCGTTGAGGCCGGCGGAAATGTCGCACATCTCCTGGGTGCAGACGCTGGTGAACGCCAGCGGATAGAACAGCAGCAGGGTGTTTTTCCTGCCGAAATTATTGCTGAGCTTCACGTCCACCAGGCCGGAAGCTTGTTTGGACTTCAGCGAGAAATCAGGGGCTTTGGAACCAACCGGGATCGCCATAGGTTTTGGGTGTTAAGTATGTGATTGTCGATTTGTGAATTGTCAGCCGCCATTTTATACCTTCATCCTGCCGTCCTGTCAATCGGCGACTAATGCCTTCGCGGGGCAATGCCTGCACGGAGTGCTGCCTTCAAACCGCCGCCAGAACTTCCGCCGCGTGTTCCGCCGGTTTCACGCCGGACCAAATCCGCTTGATCCTCCCGTCGGGACCGATCAGAAAGGTGACGCGATGCGTGCCGAGATATTTGCGGCCCATGAACGATTTCTCGCCCCGCACGCCATAGGCCTGGACGATCGTTTTATCCTCGTCCGCCAGCAAGGTGAAGGGTAGTTTGAATTTTTGCGCGAATCGGTCGTGCGACGCCACCGGGTCGGTGCTCACGCCCAGCACGATCGCGCCCTTCTTTTTGAACGCGGCGAATTCATCGCGAAACCCGCACGCCTCCTTGGTGCAGCCCGGAGTGTCGTCCTTGGGATAAAAGTAGAGCACGACGTTCTTCCCCCGGTAATCGGCGAGCGAGACTTTGCCCCCGTCGTTGGTCGCGGCGGTGAATTGGGGCGCCTCGTCCCCCGCCTGCAGCGTCAGTTTTGGTTCTTTGGACATAAAATCGGATCCTCATTCGGCCCGGTCGGCAGTCGTGGAACTGGATGGGCTGGCGCTCAATTGCCGCACCCCATCGAAGAGATAAATCAGGCCGGAAACTCCGGTGCAGACCGCCGCGGCGACCGCCCAAATCCAGAGCCAATAACTGCTCCACTTCAACAACGCCCAGAGCACGCACGTCATTTGCAGCACCGTCGCGGCCTTGCCGATCAACACCGGCCGCACGCTGATCCGGCCGCAGACCTGTTGGATCACCGCCAGGCCGATCAGCAGCAAAATGTCACGGCTGAGAATCGTGGCGGTCAGCCACATCGGGATGCGCTCGAGGCGCGGTTCGTTTTTCAGGCTGAGCAGCACGATGCCCGAAACCAGCAACAACTTGTCCGCGAGCGGATCAAGGATTTTTCCCAATTCACTGCGCTGGTTATAGTGCCGGGCGATGTAACCATCCACCCCGTCGCTGATCGACGCCAGGCCAAAAGACAAAACCGCCAGCAGCCGGTAGATTTCGTATCCGGTCTCGACGTAATAGAGGCCCTGCACGACGAAGAACGGCACCAGCAAAACGCGGAAGATAGTGATCTTGTTGGCGGTTGTCATAGACCATTGAAAGAAGTCTTGCGGCGCACCTTGAAAATCGTCAATCCCGAAGCGCCAGACGCATCTTATCTTTTTGCACCCTGGTCATCCAATTCTCATTAACCCCCTGCTTTAGCTGGGGGTTGGGTGGCGTGCTCACCCGCCAGCCGCTTCAGCGGCTTTCGCCAGCGATGACTCCTTGTCCAAAAACTGTGATCCGCCCCGACGCGTCCCCCGATCGCGCCCTACCATTTATGAGATGGCTTCTACGCCGTTCCATCCAGCCGCCCGTACTTGCGAATCTCCGGCCAAATCAGCGCCACCGCGATCACCACCAAAATCGTCCCCACGCCGCCGGACACAACGGAGAAGACGGGCCCGAACAGATGCGCGACCAAGCCGGACTCAAAACCGCCCAGTTCATTGGAAGTGCCGATGAACAAACTGTTTACGGCGGAGACGCGCCCGCGCTTTTCATCGGGGGTGAGCAGTTGGACGAGCGTGTGCCGAACCACCACGCTGATGTTGTCCATCGCTCCGCAGAGAAAAAGCATCGCGAACGAAAACCAAAACCAATTCGATAGCCCGAAGCCGATCGTCGCCACCCCGAATCCGCCCACCGCCCAAAGGAGGGCGCGCCCTGCTTTCTGGAGTGGCGGCCGGTGTGCCAGGAGCATGGCCGTGAACAAGGAGCCAAGCGGCAGCGCGGCTTGCAGAATCCCCAACCCAGTGGGGCCGGCCCGCAAAATATCCTTCGCATAGACTGGCAGCAACGCCGTCGCCCCCCCGAGCAACACGGCGAACAAGTCCAGCGTAATGGTTCCGAAGATCACGCGGCTGGCGAATACGAACTTAAAGCCTGCAATCAGGCTTGTCAGGGTCATCGCCTCTTTGGCCATGACGGCCTGGCGATCGCGAATCAAATACATCAGCAGGAGGCAAATCAGCGTCGCAATCGCGTTGAGCGCGTACACGGCGGCGGCCTGCTGGGTCAGCGCGATTAACGCGCCGCCCGCCGCCGGACCCGCCACGGAGGAGAGGTGAAAACTGCCGCTGTTCCATGTCACAGCGCGGGAAAATTGTTTTCGCGACACCAGTTGCGGCAGCAGGGCGGCGCTTGCCGGCCAGAGAAACGTGCGTGCTGCCCCCGCCACCAACAGGCAGAAATACGTCCACACCACCGGCGCGTGCAGAGTGGAAATCAACGTTAGCCCCGCGCTGGTCAACCCGATGACCAGCACCATCAGGAGCAGAATCTGCTTGCGGTTGTGGTTGTCGGCCGCATGCCCCGCCGGCAGCGTCAGCAGCACCATCGGCGCCATTTGTGTCAGGCCGACCAATCCCAGTGCCAGAGCCGAGTGCGTCCGCTCGTAAAGTTCCCAGCCTACGGCCACGGTGAGCATCTGCTGTCCGACCGAGGCAATGAAGCGCCCGATCAAGTACAACAAAAAGTCCCGGTTCCGCAGCACGGCGTAGGGACTCTCCTCAACCTCGGAACCAGGGAATCCCACGGCCGGGGGTGGCGACCCGGGATCAAGCATGGCAGACTGCAAAAACCATTCAATGGCCAGCCTAACAGAATTCAAGCGGCAGTCGAGTCCCGGAACACGAACGCCGGGTGGATTAAGGACGCACGGCGAACGCCGCAGCAGGAAAGACGCTGGCTGGCTCTTCCCTCTCCCAGCGGGAGAGGGAGAATCGTCCGCCTCGCTTGCGCTAATCCAGAGCGCCCGGACTCGTCGCGGCGCGGGATGCGGTGTTCCCTCTCCCAGCGGGAGGGCCAGGGTGAGGGGGAACGAGACGCAGCCGAACCAATTCCGCAAGCTCAACTGAATCGCACCTGACTCCATCGCCCCGGCCCGAGTTGCCGCTTGAAGTGTGCGCGGCGATTGGAGACGCTGCGCGTTATGCGCACGATTGCCGCCAATGCCGCGATTCGTTTTCACGTCCCGGGCTTTTTTCCCGGCGCGTTGGCGATTTTCCTCTCCGGTATCGCCCCCGCGAATTCAGCCACGGATTTCTCCGAACCAGCGCGCGCGCTCAAGTCGCAATTGTCCGGGCAGGTCATGCCGTATTGGTTTGACACCGCGCAGGACAAAGAGCACGGCGGGTACGTTCTCGCCGACGATCTGAAGGGCCGCGGCGTCGCGAAGGAAAAGCAAATCGTGTCGCAGGCGCGAATGGTTTGGGGCTTTTCCCACGCCCATCGCAAAGGGTTGAGCGACGACCGGCGCAATTACCTGAAGGCCGCCGAACAGGGCCGCCGCTTCCTGCTCGAACATTTCCTGGACCGCGAAAACGGCGGTTACTTCTGGACCACTGATTTGTCCGGCAAAGTTTTGAACGACCGAAAAATCCTCTACGGCGAGGCGTTCGTTATCTACGCGTTCGTCGAATATTCCCGCGCCAGCGGCGATCGGGAGGCCTTGCGCCAGGCGTTGGACCTGTATCAGGCGCTCCAACAGCACGCGCACGACGCGCAGCACACCGGCTGGTTCGAGCATTTCACGCGCGACTGGAAGCCAATCATGAGCCCCGACGCGCGCATCGAAGTCGAAGTGGGCGGGTTGAAAAGCGCCAACGCGCATCTGCACTGGATGGAGGCGCTGACGGAGCTTTTCGAGGCCACGCACGATCAGGCAGTGAAGCAGTCCCTGGAAGAAGCGTTGAAGATCAACGCCACCTGGTTTTATCCCCGCGATGCCGGCAAATCCTGCTTCCATCGGCAGCCGGACTGGACGCCGGTGACCGATCCGAACAGCGCCGGGCTTTCATACGGTCATAACGTCGAATTCGCCTGGCTGATGATTCGCGCCGAGCAAGTGTTGGGAAGAATGCCGTCGTGGGACCATTTCGAGGCGCACCTCCAGCATGCCCTCAAGTACGGCTACGATCATGAACGCGGCGGGCTTTACAGCCGCGGCCTGGACGACCAGCCCGCGACGCAAACCGACAAGGTCTGGTGGGTGCAAGCCGAGATGCTCGCGGCCCTGACCGTTGACATGGGCCACCGACCCACCGCCGCCTCCGCCGAGGCGCTGGAGAAATTATTGCGCTTCGTCTCGAAATACCAGGCTGATCCTGCCGACGGCATCTGGCTCGACACGGTTGACGCGCAGGGCCGGCCCAAGGCCACCGGCAAGGCACACAACTGGAAGGCCAATTATCACGACGTGCGCGCCATGGTGAAGTTTATCGAGACTTTCTCCGCCGCCGGAAAGTAACGACGAAATACTTTCCGTCTGACGTGCGTTGGCTCTACCATCAGCTCGGAATGGCAGTCACAAAATTGCGATTCGTCCTGCTTGGACTTGGTTTGGCGCTATTCATCTCCGCGCCGGCCCTTGGACCGATCTCGGGTCTGGCCGCTTCGGAAACGAATCACCCGAAACGAACTTCCAGCCAGCCACTCAGGCCGGAACCGACGGAGCAGTTCTTCACCAACCGCGCCGTCCCTCACCTCAAGATCGAAATCACCGGCACGAACCTGACTAATTTGAGAGATAAAAACCGCGAGTACGTCCGCGCCACCGTGCGGGAGGGCGATGCACCGGAGAAGGTGTACTCCGATGTCGGCATCCATCTCAAAGGCGCGGCCGGCAGTTTCCGCGGCCTCGATGACAAGCCCGCCCTCACGCTGAACTTCGACAAGTTCAGGGAGCGCCAAAAATTTCACGGGCTGGACAAAATCCACCTCAACAATTCCGTGCAGGATCCAAGCTACATGACCGAACATCTTTGCGGCACGCTGTTCCGCGAAGCCAATGTCCCGGCCTCGCGGGTCAGTTTCGCGCGCGTTTGGCTCAATGGCCGCGACCTCGGTTTTTATGTGTTGAAGGAAGGCTTCGACAAGCAGTTCCTGCGACTCTATTTCCGCAATCCGAATGGCAACCTTTACGACGGCGGTTTCCTGCGGGAAATTACCGAACCGCTGGACAAAATCTCCGGCCATGAGACCAACGGGTATGCCGCCTTGAAGGCCGCCGCCGCCGCCGCCACCGAACCGGATCCGACCAAGCGGCTGCAACGGCTCGACCAGGTCCTCGCGCTGGACCGTTTTATCTCGTTCATCGCCGTGGAGATCATGACCTGGCACTGGGACGGCTATGCGCTCAAAAGGAACAATTACCGCGTTTACCATGATCCCGACGCCGACAAAATTGTGTTCTTCCCGCACGGCATGGACCAGATGTTCTGGGAGCCGAACGGCCCCCTGCTCCCCAACATGGAGGGATTGGTGGCCCGCAAGGTTTTGGAAACCACCGAAGGCCGCCGCCGTTACCGCGCGCGAATGTCCGAACTCCTGACCAATGTATTCAAGATCGAAGTGCTCACCAACCGGATCAACGAATTGCAGGCTCGAATTCGTCCGGAGCTCACGGCCATCAATCCCGAAGTCGCGCGTAACCACGACGGCGCGGTGGACCATCTGCGCGCGGAGGTGATCGGACGCTGGGCCGGCCTCCAGCGGCTGCTCAGCATCCCGGAACCCCAGCCGTTGAAGTTCGACAACTCCGGTTTCGCCGCGTTGTCTATTTGGCGGACGCTGGACCCCCTGGGGACTGCGCTGCTCGACCGAGTGGGGGTGGCCGGCAGCAAGCGAACCTTGCACATCCGCGCCGGCCCGGCCGGCAAATGCACCGCTTCCTGGCGCTGCCGCGTCTTGTTGGCCCCAGGCCAATACCGCTGCGAAGGCCTGGTTCGCACCGCGGGGGTGGTCGCGCTGGATGAGCCAAATGCGGCGGTCCAAAAGGGAAAAGGAGCGGGCCTCCGCGTTCATGGCTCCCGGCAGCCTCGCTCCAACGAGGCGTTGGGCGACACCGATTGGCGAAAAGTCGAGTTCGATTTCGCCGTCGATCCGGCCGGAGAGGAAGCGGAAGTGGTCTGCGAGCTCCGCGCCGCCAAAGGGGAAGCCTGGTTTGATCTGGACTCGCTCAGGTTGGTCCGCAAAGACCGGTAACTTCCGCGGCGGCGGATTCCATTGCCAAGGCTCCACGAGGAAAATCCGGCCGGTTTCGCGGATTAAATCTTTGGGTTTTCCTGGCTGGGATGGAGGCCGAACTGCGTGAGTTTTGCCCGCATGGTCAGCCGCGAAACGCCCAGCCAGCGGGCGGCTTTGGCCTGGTTGCCTTGCGCCAGTTGGATCGCCTGGCTGAAGATCTCCCGCTCCGCCGTTTCGAGCAAACGAAAGTGAGCATCGTAGAGTTCGCCGCGCTGCGCGGCGGCCAAAAGCTCGCCCACCTGATCGCGCAACGATTGGTCGGAAACCCGCCCCCCCGCCGGCATTTTCAACAGCACGGCGCGAGCGTGCTCGGCCGTGATCGTGTAGCCGCGCGCCAGCAGCAGGACTTTGCGCACCGTGTTTTCCAGTTCGCGCACGTTGCCGGGCCAGTTCTGCGCCTGGAGACACCGCACCGCTTCCGGATCGATGGAAGGGGCGATCGCGCCCAATTCAGTCCCGTACTTTTGCAGAAAGTACGTCACCAGATCGGGGACGTCCTCCTTGCGCTCGCGCAGCGGCGGCAACGGGATCACCACCACGTTCAGCCGATAGTACAAATCCTCCCGAAATTGCTTTTGCTGGACCGCGGTCTCCAGGTCCCGGTGCGTGGCGGCAATCACCCGCACGTCCACCGCAATCGTTTCCTTGTCGCCGAGTCGCTGGACGGTCCTTTCCTGCAAAACGCGCAGCAACTTCACCTGCGTGCTCGGCGTCATGTCGCCAATTTCATCCAGAAAAACCGTCCCGCCGCTGGCCTGCTCAAACCGGCCGATGCGCCGCACGTCGGCGCCGGTGAACGCCCCGCGCTCGTGCCCGAATAATTCGCTTTCCAGCAGCGTCTCCGGGATCGCCGCGCAATTGATCTCGACGAACGGGGCGTTGGCGCGTCCGCTGTGCTGGTAAAGCGCGCGCGCAATCAGCTCCTTGCCGGTGCCGGTCTCGCCGCGGATCAGCACGTCAACGGGCTTGGAGGCAACGCGACCGATTTCCTTGTAAATCGCCTGCATGACGCGGCTGTTGCCGACGATCGCGTCGCGCGTCGCGCCCGGCGCGCCCAGCGCCACCGGCTCGCTCATGAGGCGGCTGGAGTTGATCGCCTGGCTGACCAGTTCGATGAGCTCGGACATTTCAAACGGTTTGAGCAAGTAATCATACGCGCCGAATTTCGTGGCCTCGATGGCCGTTTCGGTGGTGCCGTGCGCGGTCATCAATATGATTGGCAGGCGGGGTTTGGCCGCGTGAAGCTCGCGCGCGAGCTCGAGTCCGTTCACCCCTGGCAACTTCAGGTCCGTGATCACGACATCAAAGGGATCGTTGCGGGCAAGGGCCAGGCCGGCGTCGCCCCGTTGTTCGAGAACCAGGTGGTGTCCCTCCGCCGCCAGCACGCGCTGGAGCGATCCGGCCAGGGCGGGATCGTCCTCGATGAGCAGCACCTTGGCCGGCGGCGTCGTCATTTGGCTTGCGGCAAAACGATGCCGAAAGTGGTGCCGTGGTTCAACTGGGTTTGAAATTCCAGCGCCCCGCCGTGTTTTTCCACAATCCGCGCCGCGATCGCCAGCCCCAAGCCCGTCCCCCTCTCCTTGGTGCTGAAAAACGGGTCGAACAGCCGCTTCTGCACCTCTGCCGGAATGCCCTTGCCGGTGTCGGCGACCTCCAGGATCACCACCGGCTGATTCTGGCCGTGCAATCGTTCCATGCTGGTGCGCGACCCCAACACAATCCGGCCATTGTGCTCGATGCTTTCGGCCGCGTTTTGGACCAGGTTGATGAGCACCTGTTTCAACTGCTGCGGGTCCGCTCGAATTTCGGCGTCCACCTGCGAATCCAGTTTCAATTCGATCGCATTCCTTTCCAACTGCGGCGACATCAGCTCCCGCACTTCGCGCAGCGGCGCGGCCGCCGGCACCGTCGCAAACGTCGGATCCGCGGGCCGGGCGAATTCCAGCACGTCCTTCACGATGCGTTCCAGCCGGTTGATTTCGCTGCCGATGACCCGGGCGTCCTCGAACTCCGGGGACTCGGGCTGGAGCAGTTTTTGCTGAGTGAACAGACGCGCTTTGATGGCAGTGAGGGGGTTGCGAATTTCGTGGGCGACGCCGGCGGCGAGCACACCGAGGGAGGCGAGTTTTTCCTGGCGTTCGATGATGGTTCGGCTCTCGACGAGCTGCATGCGCAACGGCCAGATCATCTCGCGATAGACGATCACCGACAACCAGATCGCCAGCCCCAGCAGCACAAAGAGGGAACCAAAAATGACACGCTGCAGCAAGGAGACCGATTTTTGCGACGGCGTTAAGAAACTCTCGAGCACTTCCCGGTGCGCGTCCTCCAATTTATAGCCCAGATCGAGCAACTGAATGGCCACGGTGATCATGTTCGTGATGCCGGTCAGTCTTACACTGTTGTCACGGCTGTGCCGAATCGCTTCCACCGCGTTCGTGGCGGTGGCCAGATAGATGTCGTACTCCTGGTCAATCTTGTTCAAGAGTTCGCGTTCGCGTTCTGAGCTGGAAGGTTTCTGGGCGTCGATCCAGACGTTCAACTCCTCGCTTTCCCTTTGAAACCGAGCCAAATCATTGGTGTCTCCGCGAAGCTGAAAGTTGATCAACCGGTTGTTTAGCTTGAGGATGGTGGACTGCAAATGGTCGGCCACTTGAAAACTCCTTAGATGGGCGGTGCTAAATCGGCGCTGCAGTACGCCGACTTCCTCCCAGCTTGAGAAGGCAGCCCAGCCGATGATCAACGCGGCCAGGCCAATCACCAGCGTGAGAAAAGCCAGACGTACATTGATGGACAAGCTCATGCGCCCTTCAGTTACAGCCACGAAGGCAACATGGCTCAACCGCGTTCGTAAATCAAAGGCTCTCGCACCCGGGTAGATGCCTTTATTCCCGCGACACGGTCGCGGGCTATGCGGCTCTCGGGCGCCAAGCCAGCCGCCGAAGTCAACTTGCGCTCCGATGGTAAGCGAATGATCACCGCCGCAAACTTTCTTATCAGCGGCGCGGCGTGCCTCTCATTCTCCAACGCCCGCCGCCCTTGATTTTGAACGACCGAGCTTGGCTTAAGCGAGTTCGGCACGAGTCCGGCTACACGGGCTCTGTAGTGCGCCGCGATGCCCAAATAAAGAAACGGATCCTGATCGGCGAGGACGAACCTTCGATCCGGGAATCCCTCGCACGAGTTCTGCAATCGGAAGACTACGATGTGGAATCGGCGAATACCGGAGAAGCGGCGATCTCCAAGTTCCGCGCCCGGCCTTGCGACCTGGTGCTCCTGGATTTGAACATGCCGGCCAAAGACGGTTGGGCGGCGTTTGAAGGCATTAGCCGGCTGCGCCCATGGGTGCCCGTCATCGTCATCACCGCCCGGCCCCATCAGTATCCGCGCGCCGTCGGCGTCGGCGTCGATGCCCTCATGGAAAAGCCGCTGGACTGGCCGCTCCTGCTCCAGTGCGTCAGAGATCTCCTGGCCGCTCGCTTCGACATCCCAAACGCAGTCGGGCGGCGTGCTTGACTCGGCCGGGCGGTTAGTAAGTTACCAGCTTAGGCCAGCGCATTATCACCAGACCGACTCGGCGCAATCGAAAAACTCCGGGAATCCCCGGATTAGCCGGTTTTTAAGCTTCGGACGCGAGTTGGCACACCGGCAGCTAAAGGTTCGTTGATTAAAAGCGCATTGACACCGCCATGGAGCCTGGCGGCTGGCCAAATGAGAGACAAAATCGTTTTCCGAACAGTGCGGACTGCTTCCGAGCGACGGGCGCGTTTTCATTTCATTCGCCCCTCGCCTCGGTTCGCGCCGCGCGCAAACTCGGAGCCAACAATGGTGCTGACCCTTTTGCGCCGCAAGAACAACCTGGCCTTTGAATGCATCTCCATCCCCTTCGAGCCATGCCGTCTCTGAGCCTCAAACCGACCGAGCCTGTGTTCGGCGAAATGAAAGTGTTGCGAGTCGATAATGGCGCCGCCCCCCGCCAGCCTTCGATCCGCCGGCCCCAACCGGAAATCCACCCAGTCATCGTTCGCTGAGGGCTCGCGCATGGGCGCCTGATCCTGTATGACCAGAGTCTTCCAACCGGGGATCTACACTCACCTGTTTTTGGCCGCGACCGCCGCCTCTTTCACCACGGCCGGCCGGACGCAGAACACCAACAGCGCCCCGGCAGCCTCGGAAAAGACGGTCCGGAAATTGACGCTCGATTACGCCAAACAACTGGCTTTCGATAACAACTGGGACCTGCTCGCCGCCAGGAGCGATGTCGATATCGCCACCGCCCAGAAAATCCTGGCGCGGCAATTTCCCAATCCGGCGCTCTCCCTCTCGACCGCCAAAATCAACGTGGACGATCACCCTAGCGGCGCCCCGGGTGGCAACGATCTTTGGCGCCGCAACTACGATACGATCGCGGCCATCAATCAGCTCTTCGAAATCGGTGGCAAACGCTCCAGCCGCCAGGCCTCGGCCCAAGCCGGATTCAAAGCCGCTGTGGCGCGCCTCGAAGATGCCCGGCGCGTTTTGGATCAGGCGGTGACCAGGGCCTACATCGCGGCGGTGCTGTCCGGGGCCGACGCGCAAATTCTCCGCGCTTCCGCTGCCTCCCTCCGCAAAGAAGCCGGCATCGCCGAGACCCGTTTGAAAGCGGGCGACATCTCGAAGGCCGACAAGAGCCAGATCGAGATCGCGGCGGACCGCCTGGAACTCGACGCCCGGACCGCCGAAACCACCGCCGCTTCGGCGCGCGTCGCGGTGGAAATCTTGCTCGGGATCAGCCATCCCAGCGGGGATTGGGCGCCGGGCGACACGCTCGACACACTGGCGGGTCTTCCTTTCTTGGCCAGTGAAGTAACGCCCGGCGCCGCCCGTCCCGATTTGCTCGCGGCCGAATCGGCGCTCGCCAAGGCCGAGGCGGATCTCAAACTCCAGAAAGCCCAGCGCATTCCCGACCCGACGATCTTCGCGCAATACGAGCACGAGCCACCCGACCAGCCGAACACCGTCGGGTTCGGCCTTTCCTTTCCGCTCCCGCTGTGGAACCGCAACCAAGGCGGCATCCGCGCGGCCCAGGCCGCGCAAGAACAAGCGGCCGTCCAAGTCGCCAAAGTGAAAGCGCAGATCGCCGCCGATATTTCCATCGCCCAATTCGCTTATGGTGATGCGTCGGAGCGCTGGCGCCGGCAACGCGAGGAGATCGAACCCAAGTCCGGTGACATTCGTAAAACGGTTTCCTTCGCCTACGAAAAAGGTGGTGCCTCGCTATTGGACCTGTTGTCCGCCGAACGCAACGACAACGAGATTCGTCTGGCCACTGCGCAGGCGGCGGCGGACACCGCGACCGCGTTGGCCAATTTGAAAGCGGCGTTGAATTTAAAAGAACTCAAAACCAATCAAGGCAAAAAATGAAAACACGATCCTTAATCCTTGCACTGGTCCCGGCCCTGCTGGCTGGTTGTCATTCCGCCTCCCATTCCCCCGGTGACCCGCCCGGTTGTCGAGTCGAAGGAGAGACGGTCGTGCTGCCCGAGGGCAGCCCGCAATTGGCGTCCCTCACGCTCGAAACCGTCGAGCCGGTCAAGTCCGCTCCCATCCAGCTCAATGGCCGGCTCGTTTGGGACGACAACGTGACCGTGCGCGTGTTTAGTCCGTTCGCCGGACGCGTCAGCCAAATCCTTGTTGAGCCTGGCCAAACCGTGGCGCAAAACGATCCTCTGGCCATGATCGCTTCGCCCGATTACGGCCAGGCTCAAGCGGACGCGCGCAAGGCCGCGAGCGATTTCCTTTTGGCTCAACGCACCTTGAACCGCGTTCTGGAGCTCTTCGAACACGGCGCTGCGCCGCAGAAGGACGTGCAATCGGCCGAAGCGGACTTTGCGCGCGCGGAACTCGAGAAATTGCGCACCGCCGAGCGCCTCAGGCTCTACGGCGGCAACACCAACTCGATCGATCAAGTCTATGAGTTGAAAAGCCCGCTCCGCGGGGTCGTGGTCGAAAAGAACATCAACCCCGGCCAGGAAGTGCGCCCGGACCAGATGCTGGCCAATGCCCCGCAATTGTTTGCGCCGCTCTTTGTCGTCTCCGATCCGTCGCGCCTCTGGATTCAACTCGACGCGCACGAGGAGGACCTGCCCAAGTTCAAGCCGGGGCAGCGGCTTGCCATTCGTTCCCGCGCCTTTCCAGACGAGGAGTTCAACGGCCGCGTGGACGTGATCGCCGATTCCCTCGATCCAGTGACCAAAATCATCAAGGTGCGCGGCTCCGTGGACAACCGCAGCCGCCTGTTGAAGGCGGAAATGTACGTCACGGTCGAATTAACCGGCGATGCCCCGGCGGGCATCGATGTGCCCTCGAAAGCAGTCTTTTTGAAGGGCATAAAGAATTACGTGTTCCTCGAAGGATCCCGCGGCGAGTTTTCGCGCAAGGAAATCAAAGCCGGCCCGGCGCACGACGGCCGGACCCTGATCCTTGACGGCTTGCAACCCGGACAGCGGGTCGTGACCGAGGGGTGCCTCCTCTTGGAACAACTGCGGCAATCAACCGCCGGCACCTGACCCGCCGGAGCTTGGCGCACGACGCGCTCCGACTGACGAAAGAACGTTCGAAGCGAAATGTTCCGATGATCTCACGAGTTGGCTCCTCTCTCCTCAAACAGCTCTGTCATTGGCCATCGGCTTCGGTGCTTTTTCGTCATTCGGCCCTCGTCTTGCGCTGGCGCCGGTTTGGCGGTGGCTTTGGTGAGTTAATGCCCATCCGATGATCGGCACGCTTACGGCCTACGCGCTGCGCCATCGCGCCATCGTCCTGGCAGTCCTCGTGGTTTTTGTTTTCGCCGGCGCCACTGCCTATCAACGGCTGCCGGTGGAAGCCTACCCGGACGTTACCAACGTGCAGGTTCAAATCATCACCCTCTTCCCGGGGCACGCCGCTGAAGAAGTCGAGCGCCTGGTGACGATCCCGGTGGAAAACGAAATGAACGGCATTCCCAAGCGGGTTTCCATGCGTTCCATTTCGCTCTTCGGGCTTTCAGTCGTCACCATCGTTTTCGAGGACGATGCCAAGGGTGATTTCGTCCGCAACCAGGCCTTCCAGCATCTCGCGGGTGTCAACCTGCCGCCCGGCGCCCAGACTGGCCTTTCCCCCGATTCGACGCCGGCTCCGATACTGTGATTAAGCGAATCGTCCACTTTGCCCTCCACCAACCGCTGTTCATGGTCCTCATGACCATCCTTTTCGTCGCGGGAGGCATTTTGGCGTTCAAATCGCTGCCGATCGAAGCGTTTCCCGACGTCACCGACATCCAAGTCAACGTCATCGCGTTGTTTCCCGGCCACGCCCCGGAGGAAGTGGAGAAGCAATTAACGATCCCCTTGGAAGTCGCCTTGAGCGGCTTGCCGCACCAGGTGCGGATGTTTTCCCACACACAGTTCGGGCTTTCGTTCATCATGCTGACCTTCGACGACGGGGCGAACAGTTACTTCGCGCGCCAACAGGTGCTCGAACGCCTGCAAGGCGCGGAACTGCCTCCCGGGGTGCAGCCCCAGTTGGCCCCGCTCTCCACCGCCATCGGCGAGATTTTTCGTTATCGTGTGAAGGACGACAGCCTGGGCGCTCGCGAACTGCGCACCATCGAAACTTGGACCGTGGAACGCCAGCTCAAGATGGTCCCCGGCGTGGCGGACGTGGTGAGCCTTGGCGGTTTGATCAAGCAGTACGAGGTCAATCCCAACCTGGCCCGAATGAAGTATTACAACCTGACGTTGCAGCAGCTTTTCACCGCGCTGGGTCGGGGCAACGCCAACGCCGGCGGCAGCTACGTCGAGCAGGGCGGACAGCAATATCTCATCCGCGGCATCGGCTTGCTCCGCTCGCAAGACGACATCGGCAACATCGTCGTCGCCTCTCACGCCGGGACCCCGGTCCTGGTCAAAGACCTCGCCGACGTGACGATCGGCGCCGTGCCGCGCCAGGGGATCGTCGGCCAGGACGACAACGACGACATTGTCTCGGGCATCGTGCTGATGCGCAAAGGAGAGAACCCATCGCAAGTGCTGACGGCCCTTAAGGCGCGGGTGGCCCTGCTGAACCGATCGATTTTACCCACGGGAGTGCGGATCGTTCCCTATTACGACCGAACCTGGTTAATCGACACGACCCTCAAAACGGTGTTCAAGAACCTCCTCGAAGGCGCGTTGCTGGTCACCGCCGTACTGTTCATCTTCCTGGGCAATTTGCGCGCCGCGGCCATCGTCGCCGTGATCATCCCGCTTTCCCTGCTGGCCACGTTTATCGGTCTGACCTGGCGTGGCATACCGGCAAACCTGCTCTCTCTCGGCGCGATGGATTTTGGCATCATTGTCGATGGCGCGGTGATTGTGGTCGAAAACGTTTTCCGGCGATTGTCCGAACGCGACGAAAGCTCGCATCGCCGCTCATTGCGCGAGACCATTTTAAACGCCACGTTCGAGGTCGGGCGGCCAACCTTCTTTTCGATGCTGATCATCATCGCGGCCCATATCCCCATCTTCACGCTGCAACGGCACGAAGGCCGCATCTTTGCGCCCATGGCTTGGACGGTGACCTCCGCCCTGGTCGGCTCGCTGTTGTTTGCGCTTACGCTGGTGCCGTTACTCTGCTATTTCCTGCTTCGCAAAAACCTGCCCCACCAGGAAAACCTCCTGGTCCGGCTCTGCAAGCGGCTTTATCGACCGGCCCTCGACTGGGCGCTGGATCATCGCCAGCTCGTATTCGGCTCGGCGATCATCGCGCTGGCCGCCAGCCTGGCCGTCGCCCCGAAATTGGGGACGGAATTTCTGCCGGAATTGAACGAAGGCACCATCTGGGTCAACATCACGTTGCCGGCCGGCATTTCCGTTTCCGAGGCCGGCGCGCAATGCGCCCACGTCCGGGCGGCGTTGCGGCGAATTCCCGAGATCCGCACCGTCATCTCCAAAGCCGGGCGTCCGGAGGACGGCACCGATCCCAAGCCCATCAACATGGTCGAGTTGTTCGTCGATCTGATCCCCCCGCCGCAATGGCGGCCGAAGATCACCAAGGAAAAAATTATCGAGGAGATGGATCGCGCGCTGGCCGCGTTTCCGGGGATGGAAACCACCTTCTCCCAACCGATCCGCGACAATGTGCTCGAAAGCATCTCCCAGATCGACGGCCAGATTGTGATTAAATTGTTCGGGGAGGACTCGGCGGTCTTGCGCCAGCAGGTGCAGCGGGTCTTGCGCCAGATCCACGACGTGCCGGGCGTGATGCGAGCGTTCATCGACCGCGCCGGCGAAGTGCCCCAATCGATCATCGAAATCGATCGTCAACGCGCCGCGCGCTACGGCCTCAACGTGTCCGATATCCAGGATGTCATCGAAACCGGCCTCGGGGGCCGCGCGGCGACCGAGCTTTGGGAGGGGGAAAAACACTTCAGTGTGGTGCTGCGCCTGCCTGAGGCTGAACGGCGCATGGCGAACATGGAAAAAATCCTCGTCGATACGCCGGAGGGATTGCACATTCCACTGGGTCCAGTGGCGAATTTCAAAGTCAGCAGCGGCAGCATGAATATCAGCCGCGAGAACGGCACGCGCGTAACGGCCATTGGCGTGTTCATCAAAGGCCGCGACATGGGGAGCGTCGTGGCCGACATGCAGGCGCGGGTTAAAACGCTCACCCTGCCGCCCGGTTACTACCTGAGTTGGAGCGGCGAATTCGAAAACCAACAACGCGCGATGCGACGCCTGGCCTTTATCGTGCCGGTCAGCGTGTTCCTGATTTTCATTCTTCTCTTCGATGCCTTCAAATCGGTGAAGAGCGCGCTGCTGATTTTGCTGAACGTGCCGTTCGCGTTGATTGGCGGGATCTTCGCGCTGCTCCTCACCAACATTCCCTTGAGTGTCTCGGCGGCGATCGGATTCATCGCGCTGTTCGGGCAGGCGGTGCTCAACGGGGTGGTGATCGTGAGCTGCTTCAACCAACTCCGCGAGGCCGGTGCGACGCCGCTGGAAGCCGTGCGGCGGGGAGCGCTGGTGCGGATGCGCACCGTGCTGATGACCGCGCTGCTGGCCATGCTGGGGTTGTTGCCCATGGCCTTGTCGCACGGCATTGGCGCGGAAACGCAAAAGCCGCTCGCGGTCGTGATCATTGGCGGCCTGATCTCCGCCACGTTGTTGACCCTCATCGTCCTGCCTTCGCTCTATCTGATCTTTGAACGCAACGGCAAATCCGGCACCACAATGGTGACGAAGGCTGAGATTGGAGGCGGATCGTCTGACTGGGGAGCAGGCTGATCCGATAGGACAACAACGAAGCGTGGGTCGGGCGGGACTTCCCACGTTCGCGCCGATCGGGCGCGGTCGAAGTCGATTAGTCCAAGAATGCTTTTAAAGGGCAGCGGGCCGAAGTAAAATTCCAACGTGAAGATCACTGAAGCGTTGTTGGCGGAGCACGTCGTTTACCACAACTTGTTTGACCAGATCGAGCAGCGCCTGCCCCGGCTCAAAAGCCTGGCCGAGGTGATCGCGGTGGCCTCGTTATTGGAGGCCATGCTGACGGCTCATTCGCAAGTGGAGGATGAGTTGTTGATCGAACCGCTGGACCACTGTTTTGAGCAATTGGGGCACCGCGACACGTTTCATCAGGAACATCACGACATCGAAAGGGATTTGAAGCTGGCGCAAACGTGCAAGACCGTGCGCGGGGCGCGGAAGCTGCTGCTCGAGGCAGTGCTGGCTTCCCGCCACCATTTCGACAAGGAGGAACGCCTGGTCTTTCCCATGGCTGAAAAAATATTGAGCGGCAAAAGCATGGTTGCCTTGAGCAAACGCTGGCTGGAACGGCGTACCGCGCCTGAGGCTCGGAGCAAGTAAGCTGGCCGGGAAGCGAACCCTAAGCGTCGTCGCCGATCGAAAAATTAAACGGTCCGTTCGCTTTTCGCTACGACTCCTGCCAGTCCGCGCCGCTGTTGGGCAGCAGACACAGCAACGCCTCGATGAGGCAGGCCAGGAAATGGATTTCGTAAAGGGCGTTCAATTGGATCGGCGTCAAGGCATGGAAAGCGGCCAGCGAGCGCAAGTCCATTTCCCGTTCGCCGATGTCGTGCCTGGCTGCGGCGAGGAGCCGGTGGTCATTCAGCAGCGTGATGAGCTTGTCCGCTTCCGCCAGCGGGACGCGCAACTCGAAATGGTCTTCTTCAGCGGTGGCGAGTTGTTTGGCCCAGGATTCGAGCCGGTCCAGGTTAGCGCTCCGGTAACCATGGAGTTGTTCGAGCCAGTCGCGCGTTTCCGCCGCTGACATCTTGGCGGATTCACACCCGCGGGTGGAATACCACGCGGCGGCTTCCTTCGGGCCCATCTCCGCGGGCTTGATTTTGTAATTCTGAATGATCGTCGAAATGATCCGGAGCAAGACCTGGCTTTCAAAGGCGCCGAAGCTCAGAGTGATCTGATCATTTTGCCGGGCGGCGCGCATGCCTCAGGCCTTTTCGATCGTGACACTCAACCCATGCGCCTGGAGTTGTTGGTGGTACAACTCCGCTTTCTCTCGCCCTTCCGTGGCCACGCAACTCTTGCCCTGGTGATGCACTTCGAGCATGTGCCGGGCCGCCTTTTCCTTGGTCAAAGCGAGGACTTTCATGAAGACGAACACGACGTAACTCATGAGGTTGATGGGATCGTTCCAAACGATCACATTCCAGTTTTTTTCGAAGGCCGCCTCGATTTTTTCGCCGGTAAGTTCGATGGTTCCGGGCAAGGTTTCCGTGTCCATACTCGCAACCTCAAGCTGGCTCAGCGTTTTCTCATCCCGAAGCCGGCGTGGATAAAGCCGGCGGGGAATCGTCTCCCGCCAGCCGTGGACGGAACCCCGCTGGCCCGGGCAAAGCGATCGCGCGCTTCATCATCCACTTCGATCTCACGCCTGCTTGAGGCAAACAAGAGACAAGCGTTGTTGGCCCTGAGACGCTCACCGGGCGGGGGGTTATTTTGTCGCGGCCGACTGAGTCACGGCCAGCAGGTTGGGCATTCCGGAAAGATTGATGAAATCCACCAGAATTCGCTTGGTTTCATCCAGCGTAAAATCCAATGGCGGAACCTGGTCCTCCGCCAACTCATCGCCGGCCTCGTGGCCGTCGGACGACATTTTTCCGGACGACTTTTTCGCGCCGCGCCCCGGGCCCGCTTCCCCACCTTCGGAGGGCGCGGACTTTCCTTTGGTTTCGCCGTTTTTCGCCAGCCCATCCACTTTAGTGGCATTGGTGCTTTGTCCGCTGGCGAGGTGATTGGTTCGCGCCACCGGTGGCGGCAATCCGGGCAGGTCAACCTGTTTGAGGGTCAACTCGTAAACTTTTCCTTCCGGTTCCGGGCGGGCCGCCAGTTCTTTCTTACGCGCCTTCAGGCGCTCGTCCGCCGCCTCCTTTTCCTTGAGCCGCTGCCCTTCGTTAAGGGAGATCGTTTTTTCCGCCAGAAATTTCTTATCGCGCTCGATTTCGCCGCGCAGGTAAACGAAATCGCGGTTCGTGGCGACACGGGCCTCGGAACGCTTCTTGAGTTCGGCCAGATACGGCTCGATCCGGTTCATCTTCTCGTAGGTCGCGCTGTGGATGGTGTCCCAACGCAGCGCATTGGTCAGCGCGGCTTCGCCGATTTCGGGGTGGTTGTCCCAGATGGACGGCAGCACGATATCCGGGATCACCCCTTTGAGCTGGGTGGACGAGCCGCTGGCACGATAGAACTTGCGGATGGTGATTTTCACCGCGCCCGGATTGTTGGTCGGGGACAAGCCGAGCTGGCTGCGCAGGATCGGAGCCAATTGGGTGAGCGACTGGACGGTGCCTTTCCCGTGGGTGGACGAATCGCCGACAATGAGCGCGCGGTCGTAGTCCTGCAACGCCCCGGCGAGAATCTCCGACGCCGAAGCGCTGAACCGGCTCGTCAACACGATCAGCGGCCCGTCGTAAGCCACCGTTGGGTCCAGGTCGTTATCGACAAAGATTTTCCCGTCGGGTTCCTTGATTTGCACGACCGGCCCATCCTTGATGAACAGGCCGGTGAGGTTGATGGCTTCTTCGAGGGAGCCGCCGCCGTTGCGCCGCAAATCCAGGATCACGCCGCTGACTTGCTCCTTGGTGAGCTTGTGCAACAGCCGAACGACGTCCGCCGTGGTGCTCTTTTGTTCGCCGCTGGTTTTGCGGCCTTCGAGTTCGAAGCCCGAATAAAAGGACGGCAGATCGATTAAGCCCAAGCGCATGACCTTGTCCTTCTCCACGGGCAGTTCGAAGATTCTGGCTTTGGCTTCTTGCTCCTCGAGTTTGATTTCGTCGCGGGTCAGCGAAATCGTTTTGCGCGCCGAAGGGTCGGGCGCATCAGCCGGAATGAGGGTGAGGCGGACCTCGGTATCCTTCGGGCCGCGAATCAAATCCACCACCTTGTTGAGCTTCATGTCCACGACGTCCACGGCCGGCTGCGAGCCTTGGGCCACCGCGATGATGCGGTCATTGGCCTTGATGGCCCGGCTGCGTTCGGCGGGGCCGCCCGCCACCAGCCGCTCAACCTTGCAGTAGCCGTCCTCGGACTTGAGCAGTGCGCCGATCCCGTAGAGCGACAGCTTCATGCCGATCGAAAAGGTCTCCAACTCGGATTTGCCGAGGTAGTCCGAGTGCGGATCGTAAACGTGTGTGAGCGCCGTCAGATAAATCTGGAGCACGTCGTCATTATCATATTCCTTAAGCGCCCGCAGCACGCGGGTGTAGCGGCGGGCGAGGATTTTGACAATTTCGTCCGGTTTTTCCTTGTTCAATTTTTCCTCCAGATACTCGTAGCGGAGGCGGTCGCGCCATAACTGCTTTGCCTCGTCGAGATTTTTCGGGCGGGGCAGGGTGTGCCGATTGGGGACGAAACGATCCTCGCCGGTAAAATCAAACTTATCGTACTGGAGCAGTTCCATGACGTAATCGTATTGCTGCTCCAGCCGTTCCAGGAACCGTTTGAAGATTACGCGCGAAGGCGTGGTGTCGCCGTCCTTGACCAGATCATCGAGCTGCGCGCGATAAACTTCAAATTCCTCCACGTCGGATTGCAGGAAATAGAGGTGAAGGTGATCGAGGGCATCCTGATAGCTGTCCAAAAACTTCGAGGAAACCGTATCATCCAGAGGTTGCCGCAGGTAGTGCTGGCGTTCCAGAATGCGGGCGGTGAGGCGGGTGATGGTGGCGTCGTTGGGCCCGGGCTCCAGCTCCACCGAATTCGTCGGCTTGGCGCCGAGGAGGGCGCGCTTTTCCGGGTTGAAGTCAAAGGCAACCGCGGCGGCGGCGAGTTGCCAACTGAGCAAAAACGTTATCCATCTCATGTGGTGACAATGGACTGCGCGCTTCCTGATCCATCGAACCGCGCCAAGTCCTTCGTTATCTTCTCACATCGGCTGGTTTAGGCAACCACTGTGTTTTTTTTGGGGGAGCCCGCGGGGTTCATGACCCGCTCAAACAGGTGCTCTGGGCCTCTTGCTTCGCCTGTCCGGCTTAACTGGCGTTACCGGCCTGCCGATGAAACAACTGACGATTACGTGAAGGGATTGGCAGCGCGAGGACGGCACCAGGCCGGTGGAATGTCCGGCTGGCGCCCGCGCCATCCAGACGCGGTGGAAGATCCTTATGGGTAAAAAGATGCAGGCAGTTGTGAGAATCGAGCGCTGGTCCGACCAGGCAGGCGACCCCAATAATAGTTCGCCGCCGCTCAGCCAGGTCCGGGGGCAAGTCGTGCCGAACGGTGTCGGCGCAGTTGGCCCGGCGACCACAGCCGGGGCCAAACCCGGCGTGGGTGAGGTCCTTAACGGCGCCATTTTTTCCGCGCCGAATGCAGGAGCTGGCCGCCTTGGCGCAGGAGCAGCCGCGAACCCCGCCGGCCGCCTTCGCCAGCGAATATCACACGCTGACGTGTTTCCTGAGCAATATCGCAACCAAGGAAATCCGCGGCCAACGACTGTTTGGCGAGGCGCATCTCGTCCTCGATCTGGACGAGGCCGGCAACAAATTAGTCCTGGGCGGCATCGATCTCAGCGGACCGGTGTTCACCGGGGTCATCTCCTCCAACATTGCTTCGCCGATCAACGCCTCGCGCGCGCTGGTCAAAATCCAGGCGGCCCAGGAGGAGCTTGCCATTCATCAATCGGTTGCCGCCGCAAACCAGTCGCGGCTCGTCTTTCTGAGCAAAGATCGGGAACTGCTGCAGGACCCCCCCCCGCCCGTCGCGGACTTAATGGCGGTGGTTGGCGGCAAGGACGAAAATGCCCCGCCGGGTCGGAGCGACGAGCAGTCTGCGCCCCCTAATAACGATCTCTTAAGGGCGCCAAAAGTGGAAGTTGCCTGAACGCTGCTCTCGGCCGATCCCTTTGTTTCATGAACGGCTTGCGTCACGCGATTCCGGCGCTAAAGTTTGGCCTAGAGTTGACGATTCTATAGGGTGAAGCGCTTTAGTACATGATGAATTGCCTGCCAGCGCGTTTTGTGCCGATCAAAAGGAAACCAATTACCGTACTCAGGAGCGAGGCCGAAACCCCGCAGCGGTCCTTCGATGGTTGTCCACCTGGACGCGGGGCGCGGCCCCGCCTGCCTGGGGAACAACCCTCGGGAGCCAACTCGTGGCAAGCCATCCGACCCGCCAATGTGGCTCGCGCGAAAGAACTGGTCAAAGACCCGAATTACCCATCGGCCAAAGTTCTTCGATCCGTCGCCCGCTTGCTGGCGCGGAGGTATAAGCCTTAGCGATTGTTCCCCGCTGGCCGATCGCTACGGGGGATCGGCGCGCTGATCCAGCACTTCCCGCACCAGTCGCACCAACTCCTGGTTTTCAAACGGCTTCGGCAGGAACCGGACCCCTTTGAGTTCGGCGGAGAGCGGCGTCTCCCGCTCCGGCAAGCCGCCGCTCAAGAGAATCGCCCTGGCCCGGGGATGGTGCCGGCGGATTCGTTTCAGCGCCTCGCGGCCACCCAAACGCGGCATGTGCAGGTCGATCAGAATCAAGTCAAACGGCGGTGCCGCGTCGGCGCATTTGCGGACCGCGTCTTCGCCGTCTTCGGCTTCGAAGATTTGATATCCGCGGTACGTCAGCACCGCGCGCAGGACCATGCGCACCAGTTCTTCATCGTCCACAACCAGAATGCGCTCGTGGCCGTCAAATCTTTTTCCATCCGCAACCCGTCCTTCTCGTCTCCGGCCGCGGAGCGCGACCGTGTCCAAGACTTTCGCCCCGGCGGCAGCGCGCGTTACGATCGCTTCGAGGGCCAGCGTTTCGCCGGCGGCGGTGGTCAGCCGTAATTGGCGCATGGCTTTTGGCGCGGCCGGAGAGAGGCGCAGCTCGGCCAGATCGAGTTGGTCCAGGAGCTGTGCGATCACTGGCAACCGCGCCGCCGGACGGCCGATGACGCGCTTGCCTTCGCAGCCGAAAATCCTGGCCGCCGCGTCGTTCAGGAAAGTGATGCGCCGGCTTTCGTCCAGGCTGAAGACGGCGTCTCCCAGCGAGTTAATGATTGTTTGCAGTTGCGCTTCCATCGCGTATCGCAGCCTGTGCTGGCCTCACCGGCCTCACTCTTCAACCGATGGGCGAGCCGAGTTTCGTTGACAAAGCAGCGGATGAAAAGAGATACTTTTGGTTCCGTTGCGGCCAGCCGCTCGTCGTGAGATCGGCGTTGAACTTGGGCGCCGAATTTGGCGACGAATGGTGGCCCAGACAATGCCCAACCTGTTGCATGAGTAAATCCGCCGCCCGCATCGGGCCACACTCCGCCCCGCCGCTGGCCAGCCGCTCGGGCCACTGGCCAGGCCTGTTTTTTCGTCAGCGAGCCGATTATGCCTTTGATTTTGTCAGCCCGCAGATCGTGGAACTGACCGGCGTGCCCGCCAAAAGATGGCAGCGCCAGCCCAAACTATTCTGGGAGGTAGTGCATGAGCTGGATGTGGCGGCATTGAAACAACAGCTTCAGCGCTGCGCCGAGTCCGCGGAAGGTTTGACCAGTTCGTATCGCCTCCGCAATCGGCAGACCGGACGCGTCGCGTACATTTCTGAATTCCGCCGCCCCATCCTTGACTCGAGCGGACGATTGCAAGCCTTTGAAGGCGTCTGGCTCGATGTCACTCGCCAAACCATCGCCGAGAAACGGCTGGCCACAGCCGCCTGGAAGGAAACGCTGGCGCTGTTGACGATGGGCCTGGCGCACGACTTCAATAATGTGCTGACCGGGATTCTTTCCCTGAGCGATTCGTACTTGTCGCAGATCGACGCGCAGCATCCTTTCCACGAAGGGCTGGCGTTGATTAAGCAGAACACCCTGCACGCCAGCCAGCTCGTCCATCGGATTGTTAATCTGAACCGGCACAAAACCGGCGAACGCTCTTACCACGACTTGAACGCGATCGTGGCGGACACGATGGAGCTGTTGCAGAAAGTCATTCCCCGGCGGATTGAATTGAAGAGCGAGTTGGCCGCCGGAGAACTGCCGCTCTACGTCGATGCGACCGAACTCCGCCAGGTCATTATAAACATGGCCCTGAACGCCGCCGACGCGATGGCCGATCGCGGCCAACTGGTGCTGCAGACCTCCCCGCACCAGGAAATGCCCGCGCTGAAGCGGTTCCAGGGTGTCCGGCCTCGTTTGCCGTGCGCTTGCCTGACGGTGAGCGACAACGGCTGCGGCATCAAGCCGCATCAACTCGGCTCGATCTTCGACCCCTTCTTCACGACCAAGCCCATGAACCAAGGCTCCGGCCTGGGCCTTTACAATGCCCGGCTCTTCGTGGAGAAGCATCAGGGGGCCATCTCGGTCGAATCGACCCCCGGCGCCGGCGCGGCGTTCCGCGTCTGGCTGCCGCAGGCCGACTTTACCGAGGCCGACGTGGCCCGGGAATTGTCCGGTCAACGCCCGCGCTGCCTCTTGCTGGCGGGCCGCGCCGGTAAGTCGCTGGACCGCATGGCGGAATTCTTGCGGCTGCATAATTATCAGGTCGTGCTGGCCAGCCGGAACGCGGCGGCGGTATTGCACTCGGCGGAGCACCATTTCGACGGCGTCATGATGCAAGTCGAAGCCAAGGAAATGCGAGCGCTGCCGCTCGTCGAGGCCGCGCGCGAATGCCGATGGCCACTGAAAACGATTGTGCAGATCCCCGGCGGCAACCAGGACAGGCTGGAGACGCGGTTGCTCCGGAAAGCCGACCTGATCATCTCGGCCGACATGTCCGAGGAGGTAATCCTGGCGCGGCTCAGCGTCACCCTGGGAGCCGCAGCGTGAGGAAGGCATGGTGACGACGCTCGCGCTGAATGAAACGCCGGCCAGGCTCAAGCGGTCACTGGAAAAACAATTGCCGGAAAAAATGACGCGTGCGCGGCGATTTTCCCGCGGCGCGGATATATCACATAGCCGATGCCGATCGAAAAGATCATCATTCTGGAAGACGACTTGATCGTGCGCAAGAGCCTGGAGCAGCAGTTGCGGTATCGGCGTTACGACGTGGCATCCGCCAGCACCATTGCCGGCGCCCAGGAACTGCTCACCCGGGACAATTTCGATTTGATGATCGTCGATGTGCGCTTGCCGGACGGCGAAGGGACCGCGCTATTGAAACAGTTGCAACTGCGCCCGGTCAAGCCGCTGGTGGTGATGATCTCCGGCTTCGGCACGGTCGATCTCGCCGTCGAGTGCATGAGCAACGGCGCCTTCACGTTTCTCACCAAGCCGTTTTCGCCGGAGCAACTGGCCGTCACGCTCAAAAAAGCGGAGGAGCACACCCAGCTCGTCAAGGTCAACCAATTCCTGAGCCGCGCGGAGGACGAGGATTCCGGCTCCGAACTGATTGGCCAGAGCCAGAGCATCGAGCAATTGCGTCAGTTGATCCGCAAGGTCGCTCGCACCCAGGCCACCGTGCTGATCCAGGGCGAAAGCGGCACCGGCAAGGAGCTGGTCGCCCGCGCGCTTTACCGCCAAAGCCCGCGGGCCAACGCTCCGTTCATCAAGGTCAACTGCGCGGCCATCCCGGAAAACCTCATCGAGAGCGAATTCTTCGGCCACGAGAAGGGCGCCTTCACCGGGGCGCTGAACAAACGGGAGGGTCGCTTCGAGCTCGCGCACGGCGGCACGATTCTGCTCGACGAAATTAGCGAGATTTCCTCCACGCTCCAGGCGAAACTCCTGCGGGTGCTTCAGGAGCGGGAGTTTGAGCGCGTGGGCGGCAACCGCACCGTGAAAGTGGACGTGCGCGTCATTGCCACCACCAACCGCCACTTGGAGGAGAGCGTGGAGCGCAAAGAATTCCGGCAGGACCTGTTTTTCCGGCTGAACGTCGTGCCGATCGTGGTTTCGCCGTTGCGGGACCGCAAAGAGGACGTCCCGTTGCTTGCCGATCAGTTCCGCCAGCGCTTTGCCCGCAAGCATGGCGTGGAGATTCATCGTATTTCCAATGAGTGCCTGGCGGCGTTCGAGAGTCATGCCTGGCCCGGCAACGTCCGCGAACTGCAAAATGTGATCGAGCGGGCCGTGATCCTCTGCAGTGACGGCGGGGTGCTGGAGCTGGCGCACCTGGGGCTCGCCCCCAAGGCGGCGAAGGTCGCCAGCTCCGGCGAAAACAGCGTCAGCGAATTCTGCAGCCTCAGCGAGATAGAGAAACGCCACATCCTCGCCGCCTTGGAACGCAGCAAGGGTAATCGCACCCACGCGGCAAAACTTCTCGGCATCAGCATTCGCACCCTCCGCAACAAGCTCAACGAATACAATTTCAAATCCCCGGCCCGCGACCCCGTCACCGATTGAGCCGCCGTCGTGCCGGCGCATCCAGAATCGGGACTGGGACGATTGACGAGTGGAAGTTTCGAGGGCAGGTCTTGTCCCAGGGGATGACATTGGCGCGGTTGCCTTGTCCTGAAACGAGACAAAGGAGACAGTCAGTGTCGGTTTCGAGGACACTTGACCTGGGCAGCGCCTTTGTTGCTGAGCGGTAAAACTCCAAAAATGGCGCACCCGGCTGCTCGGGTCGAGGGAAGCCCCGCGTAGCGAATGTGCCTGAATCCCACTGGTCATTCAGCCGGCGGCTGAAGTGAGAATCCGCTTGATCCGCTTGGCTGTCGGCCACGCGGGCACGGCTGGATGAAAGAAACTGTGACTGCGGTTTGCGAATGGAACCCGCCCGCTGCCACTCGGTCGCTCCCTTCGAAGTCCATTCTCGTTCGACCCGGCAGCCGGCCTTTTGGACCCCATCAAGCCGGCTGGCAGACCACCTGCTAAAAGGAGCCTGCGCAGTCAGCTTATGAAGAATTTGATCCTGGAAAACAATCTTGGCACTGCCGGTTCCGAAACGCGTCGGGCGCCAGCGGCGGCTGAGGCCCGCGTTCCTTCGAGGCTGCGCCCAGTGATGCCGATTCCCTGCAAGGCAGCGGTTGCCCGCGCGGCAAACACCCTTGTGTGTCCCAGCCGCGCAACCCTCCCGCGCCTATGATCACCCACGCCCACGGCTGCCCTGCGAGAACGTCGGCTCGCCGCGATGGCCGGGTTCCAAAGATCAACGAACTCTGGCCGAGCCGTCGCCGGGTGAAACCGGGCAGCGCGACCGAAGAGGAATTGGTGCAAAAATACCTGCCGCTGGTCAAAAATGTCGTCGGCCGTCTGGCGATGACCCTTCCCCCCCACGTGGACGGGGAAGATTTGTACAGCGCCGGACTGGGCGGCTTGCTAAACGCCATTCGGAATTATGATCCCAAGGCCGGCACCAGTTTCGAAACCTACGCCCGCCTGCGAATCCGCGGCTCGGTGTTCGACGAACTGCGGCGCATGGATTGGGTGCCTCGTTCCGTCCATACCAAGGCGCGCAAAGTCAAGGCCGTCATGCAGCAGATCGAACAGCGGCGCGGCCGGCCCGCGACGGAGCGGGAGATGGTCAAGGCTTTGCGGATTTCGGTCCGCGAGTACAACCAATGGCTGGAAGACATTCGCCCGGCCACGTTCATCTGCCTGGACGCTGCCTCGAGCAGCGAGGGCGATGACGCCATGTCGCAATACGATAGCCTGCCCGATCATCGCCAGGAAAGCCCGGCCGACGGGGCCTTCCGGCGCGAGTTGGCGCGGCTGCTCGCCGATCGGCTCAAGCAATTGCCGGAGATGCAGCGCAAGGTGCTCGCGCTTTACTATTTTGAAGACCTGCGGCTCCGGGAAATCGCGGAGACTTTTGGATTGACCGAGTCACGCATTTGCCAGATCCACGCGCAGGCGATTCTGGCCGTGAAGTCCTACCTGCAGAAGTTCGATCCCTACTTCGCATAAGTGCCCGGCGGCGCGCGAGGCCTCCACATTGCGACCCTCGGAGAATGGCGCAAATGACGTTTCCAATTGGATTTTTGCTTCGCGTCGCGCCGAGGAACGCTTTCTGCCGCAACTGCCGATTTTCACCCACCGAAGGATAGCGAGGGGCGGCGCTTCGCCCTGCTGGCCGGGCAGGAAAAAGATTCATCGCCGTGCCGTTCCTGGCGGAAGCTTTTGCCAAAACGGCCCGCGTCTCCCTTAAAACCGCCATAAAATTCGGGTTTTTCCGCTGGCATGGCCATTGCTTGAGCAAGCAGGGTTAAATGCTAGGTTGGTAGTGTGCGCGAGTCAGCCCAAAGCGATACCGACCGAGCAAAGACGCCTTGGTTAAGCCGTCGCGCCCGGGGAAGCAGACGATGCTTCGCTCCAAACGATTGGAATTCGAGATAATGGCCATACTGCAAAAATTGATCGAGGCGCTGCGCAACGAGCTGCAGCAGTATGGCGAGATGCTCGCCTTGTTGGACCACCAACAGGAACTAGTCGATCAAAGCGGCGCGGATGACATCCTGCACTCGATCTCCGCCATCAACACCCAGAGCGCCACCATCCAAACCGCGCGCGAAAAACGCCAGTCGGTCCAGCAACAACTCGCGCAGACAATAAACCAGCCGACCGATTCCACCTTCGCCCAGCTCATGCCCCTGCTCCCGGCGCATTACCGCCCGCTCGTCGGCGCGTTGGTGCAGGAAAACAACGAACTGCTGGAGCGCGTGCGCCAGCGTGCCCAGCGCAATCAACACCTGCTCCGCCGTTCACTCGAACTGATGCAGCGTTTTATCACCACGCTTTCACCGCAGGACCATGCCGCATCCCCGGCCGTTGCGGAAAACCCCGCGGTGGCAGTTGAGGCCGGGTTGCCGCTCTACGACGCCATCGTCTAGCTCCCATGCTCATCCTCTCCCGCAAGCTCAATGAAAGCATCGTGATCGATGGCCGCATCATCGTCAAAGTCCTCCGCATCGATAAGGACACCGTCAAGCTCGGGATCCAGGCGCCGCTCGATTTGCCGGTCCATCGCGAGGAAATCTTCGAAGTCATCCGGAAAAGCAAGCAGGCAACGACCACCGATGGCCAGTCCGGCACGCCCGGGGCCTCGGCCCCGCAGACCGCTCCCCCTCCGGAACGGCCGGCTTCCCCCGGTTCGACCCCGGACAAGAAATGACTTTAGGGTTGGGGGAGGGATTGAAAATTGGGCGTCGTATCGGCGCCGGCGACGCGCGCCGGCAAATAAACGGTGAAAATTGTTCCCTGGCCTACTTTGGTATGGGCGTGCAGGGCCGCGTGGGTTTCTTTGAGCAACCGATGCACGATGCACAGCCCCAATCCCGTGCCGTTTCGCGGCGCCTGCGTCGTGAAGAACGGGTTGAAGATTCTCGGCATCACTTCCGGCAGAATGCCCGGGCCGTTGTCCTGCACCGAGAGGGCCACCAGCGGCGCGGTGTTCTTAAATCCCTCGGTGTTGAGGAAACGGTCCTGCGGCCCGTCCTGGAAGTGGTCCAGCTCCAATGGCTGGTGCAAGAGCTGGCCGGCGATTTCCACCCGGTGGTGCTGGGTCGTGCATTGGAACGCGTTGAGCGTGAGGTTGAGCAAAACCTGGATTAGATCGCATCCATTGATGTGCGCGATGGCATCTTCGGGCAGCGGTTTGATCACCAGTTGATTGTTTTTTGCGCTCGGATGAGCCCGCAGCAGTTCGCCCAGATCGCCGAGGATCTGGTTGATCCAGACCCGGGCACTTTCGGGGGGGTGCTGGCGCAGAAAGCTCAGATAGCGCCGTGAGATCTCGATGCAATTGGTCACCTGCCGGGTGATGCGTTTCAGGCGGTCCTTCACCAGTTCGAGGTCCTCGCCCTCCACTCGCGTCTCCTCGCCAATGCACTGGTTGATGATCTGGATGAGCCCGGAGATGATGGTGAGCGGGCCGTTGATGTCGTGAATGATGCTGGCGTAAATCTCGCCGCGCGTGCGGACGATCTGCTCCTCCAGTTTCTGCTGCTGCAGCTCGGATTGCAGTTGCTCCAATTTCTCCGCGTTGTTGCGCACTTCGCTTGCCAGCGAGTGGCGTTCCATTGCGGTGGACACTGCCTGGCGCATGGTCGCGATGTCAAAGGGCTTGTTAATGTAATCGCACGCCTGCAGGCGCAGCGCCTGGCGCATGGTGTCGGTGGTTTCAAAAGCGGTCATCATCACCACCTCGATCGAGGGGTCGACAAATTTCAACCGTTCCAGCACTTCGATGCCCGACATGCCCGCCATGCGGATGTCCAATACCGCGACGTCCACTTTGTTCTTTTGCGCCAGTTCGATCGCCCGCGGGCCGTCCTCGGCCAGCAGCACCTGAAAATCGTCCTTGAAGATGACTTGAATGGATTGCCGCGGCCCCTCTTCGTCATCGACTACCAGCATGGTTGGCTTGCGTGGATGAACGACCGGCAAAGGCGCGCTCTGCATAAAGGGTTTCAGCGGAAGCGTAGTGAGCATGCAGGTCTGAGGGTGACGGACTTTGACAGGCCAGAAGGATTTGGTGACCCCGGAAAGCCACTCGGCTTGCGGCAGCTTGTCGAGTGGCCAAACCACCAACTTCGGCGGCCAACGCAACTGCTGCGGCGCATCCGTGACAAGCTTTTCCGTTCCATTCTCAAAGCTCCGAGGGACAATCGCGGCTGCATTCTACAAAAGCGTATCCGATCCACAAGCAAAATTAATGAATTTTGTTGTCCCCCGAAACCCGCTCCGCGCCCGCCTGTCTCCGGCGCTCGGCAAGCGTGGCGCCGGAAAACCGCAAGCTTGGCCTTTCGCCCGGCGGGCGGGGCTGATCCTGTATGCCGAGCGTCGCCCTTTGGCCTTTTCCCGCTCATGAACTCTCCGCGCCGCGGTGGCTTATCGGCTTGTCTTGGTGGTTTGACATCCGTGGGTTTTTCCTCATCCGTCGAAATTGTTGCGGACTTTTTCGGGAGAATTTCTTAAGGAAAGCAAGGCATCCGGCTCGCGAACGCGATTCTGCCTCGCGCCCGGCCACGCTGGCGGGACAAATCCGGCCAGCCCGGTTGGCGCCGGCGCCGGTCGTGCAATTCATGAAACAGAGGCCCCTGGCGGTCTTATTCGAGTGCTTGGTTCTCGCGGCCGTGCTTCCCGCGCGCGCCGACCGGGCCGACGATCTCATCAAAGCCGAGATGGAGCGGCGCCAAATCCCCGGCCTGTCACTGGCGGTTTGCCGCGCCGGCAAGCTCATCAAGGCGCAGGGCTATGGTCTGGCGAACCTGGAACTCGCCGTGCCGGCGCGGAAGGACACCGTTTTCGAGATCGGCTCGGTCACCAAGCAATTCACCGCGGCCCTGGTTCTGATGCTGGTGGAAGAAAGGAAGCTTGGCCTGGATGAGAAGATCAGCCGTTACCTTGGCGAACTCCCCGCCGCCTGGAGCAATATCACCCTGCGCCATCTCCTGACCCACACGTCGGGGCTCCGGAACTACACCGGCCTGCCGGGGATGGAAGCAAGCAAGCATCTGACGCGCGCTGATTTCATCGAGGCCCTGGCCCGGCACCCGCTGGATTTTCCCCCCGGTGAATCGTGGTCTTATTGCAACACCGGGTACAATCTGCTCGGTTTTATCCTGGAACAGGTCAGCGGCAAATCGTACTGGCAACTCCTCGATGAGCGTATTTTCAAGCCGCTCGGGATGACCGCGACCCAGAGCCGCGATCTGAAGACGATCATTCCCCGCCGCGCCGCCGGCTATGAAAAAGCGAACGGCAAGCTGATCAATCGCGATTCGGATCTGACGGATGTGTTCTCCGCCGGGGCGATCGCCTCCACGGTGCTCGACCTGGCGAAATGGGACGCCGCGCTCGACACGGACAAACTCCTGCAACGCTCCAGCCGCGAGCAGATGTGGGCGCCGGTCCGCCTCAACCGCGGCCAGACCCGTGCTTATGGTTTTGGCTGGGGGCTGGAGGAATTTGAGGGCCGCAGGAACATCGGCCACGGAGGCTCCACTTCCGGCTTCTCTGCCAGCCTGCAGCGTTTCCCCGACGACCGGTTGACCGTGATCGTGCTCTGCAACTCCGGCGAGAACGGCGTGGCCGGCGCCCTGGCGAAGAGCGTGGCGCGAATCTACTTTGACGCCCACCCTCGTCGATCGACAAACCTTCCCTGAATAGGGGGAAGCCCGACCCGTCCGCAGCCCAGCGGTCATCCCGCGGATTTTGCACGATCACCCGTGATCATAGCGCGCGATGACAAAATCGCGGATCAGATCCAACTCCTCTTCGCCGGCGATGGTGTGCGCTTTGACCAACTCGTGCCACTCCAAGTGCAAACCCGCGGCTTTTAAAATGTTGATCTGCTCGCGGACTTCAGCAAACGGGATCAGCGGATCCTGGGTGCCGTGCGTGAACAGCATCCGCTGCCGAACGGCTACGGGCGACAGTTCCGCGACCAGTGTTTCGGGCTCGAAGACATAGCCGCTGATCCCGACCAAGCCGGCGAAGTTATGAGGATATCGAAAGCCGACGTCCACCGTCATCAAACATCCCTGCGAGAAGCCGAATAACACCGTCTGCTCGCTGGGAAAACCTTTGGCGCGCTGGGTGTCGAGCAACTCGAAGAGCAGCCGGCGGCTGCGCAAAACGCCCGGACCCGTATCGCCGGCGAAATCGTACCAGGAGAAGCCGCCGAAATAATCGTCCGGCGCATTGACCAGCAGGTAATTCATCCACGGCAAACCCAGGGCGTGGGGCAGCCAGCGATAACCCGCCACGCTGTCCCCCAGCCCGTGCAGGACCACCATCAGCCGCCGGAAGTTCGCATCCTTCGCGGGATGAAATTCGGTGTCCAGCATCCGCGGAATAGAATGGAAAAACGCCCGCCTGCCAATTCGCAAAATTCCCGGCCCTCGCCGAACGAAGGCTTGCATGGCGGGCATCGACGGCCAGTTGAAATCTGCGGATGAGTTCGTGCATCTGTGCCACGCGGCTGACTGCAAGGTCGGCCAGGGCGTTGACGGGGCAATCCACAACGGGTAGTTCTTTGCCATGAAAGTGGCTGAACCGAGGCGGGAAGTGGGATCCATGACGGATGTGCACCGCGGGCGGAGTCGATGAAAGACTGAAGCCATGGCCGATTACCACATCAACCTGTTTTATAGTGAAGAGGACGGCGGCTACATCGCGGACATTCCGGATTTGAAATCGTGCTCGGCTTATGGCCGGACACCGGAGGAAGCGTTGCGCGAAGTTCAGATTGCCAAGGCCGCTTGGCTGGCGACCTGCCGGGCCAGGCGCAAACCAATTCCCAAACCCCGTTATCGCCCCGCGATTTACGCCATCTCCGCCTAATCGGCCGCAATGCCACGGCAAATAAGCTCGACTATCCCAGCAAGCCCACAATCGCGGCTGCCGCACGGGCGCTCGCGCCCGGCCCGCCGAGGCTCGCGATGACCTCCGTCAGCCGGGCTTTGATCTGATTGCGCCGCGCCTCGTCGCCGATAAGCTCGAGCGCGGCGCGGGAGATGTTTTCGGCGTTGGCCTCGCGCTGGATGAATTCGGGGAAGAGCGGTTCGTCGGCCAGCAGATTTGGCATGGCCAGAAACCTCACCCGGATGACTCGCTTGCCGACCTGGTAAGTGCTCCAGGAGGTCTTGTACAGAGCCACTGTCGGCACGCCGAAGTAAGCGCATTCCATCGTGACCGTGCCCGTCGAGGCGATGGCCACCGTCGCTTGCGAGAGAGCTTCGGCGAGGCCGCCTGATTCGATCTCGAGGCGCTCGCTATTCCCGGCGAACTGCTTCGCCTGGTGGAGCAGTTCTTCATTTGGCAACACCATGCGCGCGCGAACAGCCGGTTTCGCCGATCGAATGGCGCGCAACGCTCCGAGCATCACGGGCAGGTGCCGCTTCAGCTCGGCCACCCGGCTGCCGGGCAACAAGACGATCATCGGGCTGTGTTCCGCCGCGGCCCGTTCCGAGTTGTAGCGGCGGTCTAGGACCGCCGCTTTCCCCTCGCCCGGGCGGTCGCAGACCGCTTCTACAGCCAGACCGCGATCCCCCGCGGCAGTTCGTCCGGGCACATCGGTAGGGCACGTCCGTCGGGCGTAACGGTCGATGATCGGATGGCCGACGAACTCGACGCGCAGATGCGGCGTCCGCTTCGCGTACCAATCCTTCTCGAAGGGAAAGATCGCGAGCAACAGGTCGATGTCTTTCGCCATTTTGTCAGCGCGGCTGGGGCGCGACGCCCAGACTTGCGGCGAGACATATTGAATGAGCTTCGGATTCCAGTTGAAAAAGACGTTCTGCCGGGCGCGCACGTCGTTTTTGATCGCGTGAGCCAGGCGGCGGTTGAAGCCGGAGAAATCGACGCAGATGATGGCGTCGGGCTGGCGCTCGCGCGCGAGTTGCAAGAGTTGGTCGAGCATCCGCTTAAACTTGCCGTAGTTCTTGAGCGCCTCCCACAAGCCGATGACCGAGTGCTGCGTCAGGTCGAAAGCCAGTTCGACTCCGGCCGCGGCCATGCGCGGTCCGCCCGCGCCGAAGAATCTCGGCGCGAGGCTCGCGTGCAGCGGCTGCGAGTCCGCGGTGGGCCGCGTCTCGACTTGGGCGAGCGCCGGCCGGAGCGCTTGCACCAGTTCCGCCGCGAGCAGGTCCCCGCTGGCCTCGCCGGCGATGAGCATAATGTCTTTCTGCCTCACTTCGCGGTCGCAAAGGTTCCAGGTTCCCGCCGTTGGCCGAAGAGTTCCTCGTCCATTCAGCCTTCGCGCTTCAGCGCCGATTCCGCTCCGACACCCAGGTTGGCTGCTTCAATCTGCCGGGTGATCTCGAACGCCAGGTCCAGCGCCCGCTTCGCCGATTCGCCGCTGACCAGGGGCGTTTGCTGGGCGCGCACGCACTCCACGAAATGTTGCAGCTCCAATTTAAGCGGCTGTTCCTTCGCAATCGGCACCGGCTCGCGCACGATCTTTTTGCCGGCGAAGGCGCTGACGATCGCCGAGTCTTTCGCGTGCAACAGCTTCTTGAGCAGCGAACTTTCCTCCGCTTCGTCGCCGGCGACCCGGTAAATAAAGCCTTCCTGCGCGCGGTAATCGAGTGAGATGTAGCTCGGATTGAGCGGGCCGCTGAAGACGCGGATTTTGCGCATCCGCTCCGGGCTGATGCGGCTGGCGGTGAGGTTGGCGACACAACCGCTGGCGAAACGGAGCCGCGCGTTGGCGATGTCCTCGGACAGGCTGAGGACGGGAATACCCACGGCGTCCACGCTGGTGACCGGCGATTTGACGAAGGCGAGCACCACGTCCAGGTCGTGAATCATCAGGTCGAGCACCACGCCGATGTCGGTGCTGCGGGCGGGGAAAGGCGAGAGCCGGTGCGTCTCGATGAAGCGCGGCTGGGTGGCGACCTTTTCGAGATAGTGGAACACCGGATTGAAGCGCTCGACGTGGCCGACTTGTAGAACGCAGCGGTGTTGCTGGGCCAGCCGCACCAGTTCCGCGGCGTGGGCCGCCTGGTCGGTCATCGGCTTCTCAACCAGCAGATGTTTGCCTTGCGGCAGAAGGTTCCGGGCCAGATCGAAATGCGTCGCCGTGGGCGTGACGATGCTCAACGCGTCGCAGACGGCGGCGAGTTCGGGGACCGACGCGAACGCCCGCGCTTGAAATTTTTCGGCGGTCTTCTTCGCGGCGGCGGGCACCAGGTCATAGACGCCGACGAAATTCACGCCGCCTTCCGCCGCGAGTTCCGCGTAGATGCGCGCGTGCTCCTGGCCGAGGGAGCCGGTGCCGAGCACGCCTGCTTTGACCTTCGATGGCATGAGGCGAGAATGAAGTTCAGGGTCCAAAGTTCAAAGTTCAAAGTTGGCCGGGGGAAACTTTGAACTTTGCGCTTTACAGGCGGAGCTTTTAAGCTCGGTCCGTGGAAATGGTCAGTTACCTCGCGGTGGCCGGCGCGGCATATCTGCTCGGCTCGATCCCGACCGGTTATCTGCTGGCCCGCGCCAAAGGCATCGACATCCGCACCGTCGGGAGCGGGAACATCGGGGCGACCAATGTCATGCGGATTCTCGGCAAACCGGCCGGGATTTTTGTCTCGCTCATGGACGCCTTGAAAGGCTGGGTCGCCGTGGAAGGGGTGACTCACCTGGTGTTTTTTCTCTTCGGCCAACCGCTAAGTGAGCCAAAGGTTTTTAGGATCGTCGCCGCCTTCGCCGCCGTGTTTGGTCACAACTACACCTGCTGGTTGAATTTCAAAGGGGGCAAGGGCGTCGCCACGTCGGCCGGTGTGCTGGCGGCCCTGGTGCCCTCAGCGCTGATGATGAGCTTGAGCGTCTGGGTGGTTCTTATTGCGCTGACACGCTATGTGTCGATCGGGTCGATTGTCGGGTCTTTCACCCTGCCCTTTGCCACGTGGTTCACGACCAAAGACCCGACGCTCACGATTGCCACCGGCGCGATGGGAGCGCTGGCGATTTACAAACACAAGGCGAACATCCAGCGCCTGCTGAGCGGGACGGAGAGTCGGATCGGTTCCCGGCCGAAGGAGGCCGTCAAGTGAAAGTGACCGTGCTGGGCGCGGGCGCCTGGGGAACCGCGCTGGCAAAAATTCTGCACCAAAGTAAGCAGGCGATTACGTTGTGGGGACACGACGCGCAACACCTGGACGAGCTTGCCCGCACCGGCATGAATGAGCGCTACTTGCCGGGCATTTCTCTGCCGGCCGACTGGCGTTTTGAACCTGACCTTGCACGCGCGGCGGCAGGCAGCGAATGCGTGGTGGTGGGCGTGCCATCAAAGGCGTTCCGGGAAGTCACGCGCGCCCTGGGCAGCTATCGGGGAATCTTGGTGAGCGTTACCAAAGGCATCGAATACGACACCGGCCTGACGATGTGCGGCGTGCTCCAGGAGACTGTCCCTGGCGCCACTGCCGTCGCGCTCTCCGGGCCGTCGCTGGCGCTGGAAGTCTCGCGCGGCGTCCCGTCGGCCGTCGTGGCGGCCGGTCCGGACCCGGCGACGTTGCAAACGGTGCAGCAATTGTTCCATCGGCAGACGTTCCGCGTTTATACCAGCGCGGACCGGCTGGGGGTCGAACTCGGCGGCGCGTTGAAGAACGTCATCGCGATCGCCGCCGGGGCCGGGGACGGGCTGGGCTTCGGCGACAACTCGAAGGCGGCGCTCTTGACGCGCGGCATCGCGGAAATTCGCCGGCTCGGCGTGGCCTGCGGGGCGCAGGCGGAAACATTCGCGGGCTTGGGCGGCCTCGGTGATTTGGCGGTGACCTGTTTTTCGCGGCTGAGCCGGAACCGCAGCCTGGGCGAGCGGTTGGGCCGCGGCGAAAAGCTGGAAGCGATTTTGGCCGGTTCCGTCGCCATCGCCGAAGGGTATCCGACCGCGCGCTCCGCGCATCGGCTGGCGAAGAAGCTCGGCGTGAGCGCGCCGATCATCGACCAGGTGCACGCGGTGCTCTACGAGGGCAAAAACGTGGCCCGGGCCGTGGAAGATCTGACGCGGCGCGAGTCGAAGGCGGAGGATTGAGGACCGGTGAATGAAACTTCGCCATCAAGTTAGTCGGGTCCGATTTGCTCGTTGATTTGGGCGATATGTCGAACGGCGTCATCGGACGGCTCGCGTTCAAGCCCGCAACGCAAGCTGGCCCGCAATTCATCCCGCCCTTCTCTTTGCCTGCCCAGCCCAATAAGGGCGTGGCCGAGCCAGAAGTGGGTTAAACCATTCTCTGGATTGGTCGCAATTGATTTTCGGAAGAACGCTGTTGCTTGTGTCAGCTTGCCCTCGCGCAGTGCGAAGTGTCCTTTATGCAGGTCCGCCACCCAACTTTTCGGATCCAGCCTTAAAGCCTTTTTGAGCACAGAGCGGGCTTCCTTCATTTGCTCGTGCTCAAGCAGCCCGAACGCAAGGTTGTATTGCGAGATGGCTGAGCTTGGGTCCAGCTTGGTAGCGAGGCGGAGTCGAGGTAGCTCCTTTTCCAGTTGATTCAGGTGGTTCACAATGGCTTGAAAGTCATCCAGAATGTCGAACGCCTTGTGGGGCGCGCCAAACCATCTGTAGCTCGGATCGACCAGGAGAACTTTGCCTCCAAGGAATAAGGCCGAACAGGCATGAAGAACCGGTTTTCCGTTAGCATCCTTTCGCACCAGAACATAGTAGGCCCTCAATCCAACCGCTCGCGCCAAGGCCACATAGAGCCGAGCGTACTCCTGGCAGCGAAACGACTGATCGGATTTCTGCCAGTCGGCGAAAACTTCAAGTGCCGAGCGAGTGCCGCCAGAACCGGGATCAAGCCGGCGGGTGAGGCCGTCGAAGAGCCGCCTCCCTTTTTGGAGGTCGTCGGTGGCTCCTTCAGATAACTGCAGCGCCCATCTCTGCATTTCGGCGTCGTTGGCGAGCGGATTGGCCACCAGCGCCATCTCCTCTTTGCTCAGCCGCGCTCGGAGCGCGTCTTCGAGCGATTTTTCATCATAGGCTTTTGGTTCCGGAGCTGCCAGGTACACCGGCGTCAACGTTGCTTTCAATTGCTGTTCACGCTCCTCAAACTCGGCGAGCAACTTGGGATTGGCGCCCAGCGTTCTCGCAAGACTCAGGAACCTCTCGTAATGCTCCAGCGCCAGAGATGTTTCGTGTAGCGCGTCATAGGCCTGAGCCGTAATTTGCTCCGCCCCGGCGTCATGCGAGGGATCCAGTCGCTCCGCCTCTTTCAACGCCTCCGTTGCTTGCGGTTGATCCGCTCGGAAAGCATAGCTCCGTGCCAGCTCGGCGTGAATCCTGGCGGAAGTCGGATAAATCCGTTTTGCCTCCCTAAAATAGAAAATCGCCCTTTCCCATTTTTCCTGCTCCGCATAACACTCTCCCATACGAACGAGGACTTCCGGGTCGTCGGGATCCAGACTGAGGGCCTGTTCAAACTCCTTGAGTGCATCCGCCAATCTGCCTTGGAGCGCAAGCGAACTGCCTAGAACCTGGTACGCCGCTGCCGAATCTGGTTTCAATTTCAAGGCTTGTCGGGTTGCCTCCTCCGCTTGATCGAGCTTCCCCTGGGTGCCACATGACGCAGCCAGGACGATATACGCCGCTGAATTCTGCGGGTCCGCCGCCACCGCTTTACGCGCGTATTCCTCGACTTCTGGAGCCGTACTGTTCTCTGCGTGGAGGGCACGCGCCTTACTATACCATTCCAAGGAGACGGAAGAGGAAGTGAACCGCTCGGCCATCCTGGCGCGTTCGGCCGCAGTTGGCGTAAGGCCCAGTTCGTTGAGGATTTGCTCGATCAGTTTGTCGGAAACCTCAAACCAATTGGTCGAGGCTGCGGTCAAGGGAGCCGAAGCTTTTCCACTTGCCACATTCACGACCTCCGCGGTCACTTGCCATCTACCTTCTTGAAGTTGGAAGCTGCCCCACAGCACGCGGCGCGCCTCGATAAATTCGCCGATCCTGCGCGCCTTGTCGCTATTGACGGAGTCGCCTGGTTTTAGTTTCAGTTGGCGATAGCCATAATCATGGGATTCTGTTGGGACCACTCTGAGGGACTTCACTTCGGCGAGCTGTGAACTGAGTAATCCTTGGAGAGTGTCGCCCCAGTGGGCCGATTGCGCCTCGCCCGTCTTGTTCTCGAACTCCAAAACCGATACGCTCAGGCGATTCGAAGAGGTGGCGGCCGAAGTCGGAGACGAAAGGAACAACAACAGCAGGAATCCGCAAGACGCTCCGATCTTTGGCAAAAAGCTGCTCATCCTCTCGCAAGCTGAGCGTTGCCGGAATCCTTGTAAAGGAACTTATCCGAGCGCCGCTTTGATCCGGTTCAACAGATCGGCGTAAGTTTCGATCGCTGGGAATTGCGGGAATTGCCGCTTGACGTTTTCCGGAGCGCGAAACAGAAAACCCACGTTCGCTTCGGCCAGCATCGCGGTGTCGTTGAAGGCATCGCCGGCCGCGATCACGTGGTAGTTGAGCTGCTTGAGCGCCGCGACGGCCTTCTGTTTCTGCTCCGGAATCCGAATCTGGTAGCCGACAATCCGGTCGCTGACGACTTCGAGGCGGTGACACAACAACGTCGGCCATTCCAACTGGCGCAGGAGCGGCTGGGCGAATTGCTCAAACGTGTCGGAAAGGATGATGACCTGCGTGAATGACCGCAACTCGCGCAGGAATTCCAGCCCGCCCTCCAGGGGACGCAGCGCGCCGATGACGCTTTGGATGTCCGATAGCTTGAGTTGGTGGGCGTCCAGAATTTTGAGGCGGCCGCGCATGAGCTTGTCGTAATCCGGTTCGTCGCGCGTGGTGCGGCGCAGTTCCTTGATCCCGGTTTTCTCGGCGACCGCAATCCAGATTTCCGGCACGAGCACGCCTTCCAGGTCCAGAGTAACGATCGATTGCTTCACGGGGCGAGTGTTGCAGAATATTCTGTGCTGTCGAGTCGCGCGGGGGACGCCAGGCGCGGATGCCGGTCGCCAGTCGTTGCTTGCCAGTGGTTGCGAGCGGGGGTAAGGTTAGGCGCATGAAGATAGTCAGCGTCCGGCAGGCCCAGACCCGGTTTCTGGACATTCTCCGCCTGGTTGCCGGGGGAGAGGAAGTGAAGGTAGTTGAACGCAAGAAGACCGTGGCCAGAATCGTGCCCCCCAACGGCAAGCAGCAGAAGGTGGACTGGTCTGACACTTGGACGAAGGTGGATGCCATCTTCGGAGGCAAGCACGCGCCCGGCAAATCCGGCAGCCGCATCGTCATTGAAGGGCGACGGTGAGAGTCTATTTCGACTCAAGCTGTCTGATCGCCCTCTAGCCAGGCCAAACTGGCGCGGGCAGCGGGTCTGAAGCCGGTCGGATCAGCGTAATTCCACGTTGCCGCACAGATGCACTTCCAGTCCCAGCTCGGCGAGTAGCGCGGCTTTGATCCTCAGCGCGCGGTGGGCCTGCTTCCGATTCGGCGCATAGACCACCTGGATATGGTTGGACTTGTGACGGGCCATCATCTGGTCGCGGGTGATCCCTGCGAGCACGGCGTGCATGATCGGCCATTGCGGCGTGGTTTCGCGCCAGCGGCGTTCGGTTTCCTCGCGCGGCAATTTAACGACGCTGGCGACGCCAAGGTCGCAATGCAATCGGCCGCTCATGATGAAGACGCGGCTCCAGACGACATGGCCCGGTTTGGCAATGCCCTTGAGCGTGCCGCCGCCGAGGCGGAAATACATCGGCGGCTGGCGTTCGCTGCTCGCGCCCTTCCAGCCGCCGATGAAATGGGCGGGCGGCGCCGCGCCGGAGATTAGAAAGACCCAGACGTAATCATCCACGCCGCCACCTTGAAAGTGCCGGCCCCAGCGCAAATCGTGGAGCGTGTTTTCCGGCGCAAAACCCAGCTCGCGCCAGAGGCGATAGGTGACGAGGCCATCCAGCCCGGCGCATTCATCCACTTCATTGAAATGCGGCACGGCCTCGCCGGCGAACAAGACGCGCCCGGTTCGCGGGCACTTCACCGGCGGGCGATCGACGTTGTTGAGCAAGCCTTCGGCGAGATCGCTGGCGGGGGCGAGGTCTTTAAGCCCCTGCTGATATTGAATGCCAATGGCCGCGCAGCCGAATTCATCCGCCAGGCGGACCGCGGCGACGTACATCCGGCACTGCTGCAAAATCTGATTCTCGGTCAGTTCGGTGGTTTCCTCCGTGCCCAGCTTGAATTTCATCCCGCGTCGGCGCAGCCAGTGATAGACCGCGCGCGCCTCCGCATCGCTCACCTCCCGCATCGCCGCGTAGAGCGATGACTGGCTGAGCCGCTCCTTGAACAGGCCGGTGGGATTGAGCAGTTCGTCGGGGATGATCGCGTTGTGCATTCCCATGCAGCCTTCGTCGAAGACCCCCAGGATGGCTTTGCGCTGCTTGAATTCGCGCGCCACGCGTTGGCCCAATTGCTGGTCGGTGGGCGGGAGTTTCAACGCAGCCAGGTCCCGAACGTGGCTCTGGTCGTGAGCGATGGCGCCATCATTGAGCCAGTGGCGCAGGCCGTTTTTGAAAAAACCGTCGGTGAAAGTCTCGCTCCAAATGGTGCTGTACGGCACGCCCATTTTGGTCAGCGAGCCGTTCAAGTTCAACAGGCCGACGAGTCCGGGCCAAGTGCCGCTCCAGTTGGCGACGGTCAGGATCGGGCCGCGATGGGTGGACAGGCCGGGCAGGAGGTGCTGGCTGTACTGCCAGACCGCTTCGGCGACGATCAGCGGCTGATGGGGATCGAGCTGGCGAAAAACCTCCAGGCCCATCTTTTGCGAATCGATGAAGCCATGCTTTTTGGCCGGGTCGAACGCATGCGCGCGAACGACCTTCCAGCCTTCGGCGCGCAACGCTTGCGTGAGTTTGTGCTCCATTTTCGCCTGTTCCGGCCAGCATTTCTGGTTGGCGGAGAGCCGCAAATCGCCATTGGCCACGAAATAGACGTGTCTGGGTTTGAGTGCCGGTTGTTGCTTCATGACTGGAAAAATTTGGAAACTCTAAAAAACTGCTCGCAGTTCAAAGCGCAAAGTTCACAAGTCCGTCCCTCCAATGGCGCATTCACGAAGGGGTCCGGTCGATCGCCCTCCCATTCGGCGGCAAGGCTGCTGAAATCGCTGGTTTAACGTCGATTATGCACTTCAGCTTTGGGGTGTTTGGCTTGGATGCCGAGGAGTGCAGTCGCAAGGCACATGTACCTTCGAGTAACTGATGTGTGACATAGGCGCGGTCAATTATTGGCGAGAAAAATAACGACTCGATCAGAAATCCGCGCAGGCCAGCCTCGTCCAGGAGGCCCGTGCCAACCGCATGGTAGGACTCTCCAGAAACGAACACGAAAACTGAGGACCGAAACAATTGTTTACAGACTGCCGCAACGAGGCCGTCGTTGTTCGGCGTCTCTGGACAATGAAAATCGAGTAACGGAAAATGGACGAATCGACCGTCACTCATCTCCACGGACGAACTGAACGACCAATTGACACCCTGCAACTCTTCGCCTGCCAACCGAGTCAGCTGTCCGCTCAAGACGTCCGCTCTGGTAATTCTTTGCATAGATGCCCTGTGCGACTGATGAAACTTGGCCTCAGCCAGCAGTCGTGTGCAGTCACGCTGTTCGTCGAAACACGAAAGCAGCAGCGTATCCCAAAAGGGAAGACCGGTTTCACTGCGCACGGCTATTGCCTTGTCAAGAATTACAACTTCTTCTTGGGTCAAGGCTAGTCTCTGTTGCAATAGAGGCGGATGCTGATACGCAAAAACAAAAAGCGCAGCCAAACTAGGGTTGCTCTCCATCAAAACCCTGAGCATCTCCGATGAAGACATCCCTAACGCGAGCCGTGGAATTGCAAGGTTCATGGGTTGCATTTAGTCCAATGGTCGTACCGCACGCTCAATATCTCTGAATAAGCTGTGATCGAAGCCGGTGATACGCTCTTCCGGCGGATGCTTTCGGCTCGTGATTCTCACATGCCTGAGCGGAGTCGGTTTGCCAGGTAGGGGTGCCTGAACACCTCGAACCACTACGGTGCGAACGCGCTCAATGCCATTGTTTAGGCAGTAGAGAAGTCGCGTGTTGCCTTCGAGTGCGACAAATGTCGCGTATGTTTGCTCCACCACAGGGGGTGTTACAATTGAGAAATCTCCCCCGAGGAGATTGACACGTGCCGGTTCAAACAGCTCAAGGCCGGCACCTTCAAACGCTCTGATCAACGAACCGATTTGCTGGTAGCGGAATGCACGAACGTATCGCGAGATGAGTAGCACTTTGGACAAGTCTACCTCCTCAATTTGAAGCGAAACTGCCGGGTTTCGGTAAAACTGGACGTTCTTTCGGAGTCGTTCCAACAGAACGTCATCTTCCACCCGCTCGATTGGCTTAGTTGCTTCTTGCTCTTGAACCTTCGGTATCGTCGCGCCCACCAAACTATGGATTGCCGCGAGGGCCGTTCCATCGGTCCGGCCAGAGTAGAATCGAGCAAATGGCTCGTAGTCTGACCGCTCGCTAGGAAAAATGAGCGCCGACGATGTGGATGTAACCGGTTTGTCGATTAAAAATCCGCGAAACGGAAGGCTGGGCAATTCCTTAATAACATCGCCAAGCCCGGCCATTAGCTCTCGCCGCTGTTTTTCCTTCGACGACTCGGCCGAACTGGCCTGAATCGGCGGCACCAAACAAACGACCCGAACATTCGTGGTCCGCCAATAAAACACAGTGGGAAACAATTCCCAGAACCACCGAGTATCGCTCATTGCGACAACAACTTCGGTCTTCGTCGAATAAATTTGCTCTGTTATCCGCAAGTAACCCTCATGTTCATCAAAGACCGATGCTTCCTCCGTTGCGCCAGATCGCGCAGAAAGAAGCTCTTTCTTGATAAAGCCGTCCGCAGCGTTCCGCCCGCTCTCAATAAGCATCTCTACCTGGTCCTTGGTCATGTGATTGAAGTCCGTTGCCTTTACGCTCCCAGTCGAGATAACAATCCGAGCTACATCCGGGGCAAAACGCAATTGAACGTCTGTTCCGCCATCAATCGACAGCGAAACAAGTTGGTCAAGGAGTTCAATTATGTGGTCGGCCCTTTTACGCTGAGTCTCGGCCTCTAACATAAACAGCAAGACACGCTTCCTGTGCCGATTCATTTGCCGTTCACTTCCGGTAACGACGAACAGTGGCAGGTTGCTGACAACACCACCGTCGACCAGCAGCGTCGTTCCTTCTTCAACGGGTTGGAAAAAAAGCGGAATCGTACAAGACGCGCGGACAGCGTGAGCCACGCTGTAGGCAGGAGTCGTCCGAGAACTCCAGACACGCGGCTTCATCGCATCAAGATTTCCCGCCACGACATGGAGTGGCACAGGCAGGTCTTGAAACTCGACCGACTTGTTCCGCTTACCGAGAAGTTCTTGAAGGCAGTCTTCAACCCATTTTCCAATGCCTTCCGAGGAATACAAACCGCCCATCACGACAACCTCGACGACAGAATCGAACGTCGCACCTTTGGGGATTGGTCGGAGGAACGACAGCCAAGGTGAGCGCCGGCCGAAAATCGAGCGTTCTGGCTTAACGAGCATCGTGTTGAAATCGAGGACACGAAGCTTCGATGTCAAAAAGCCAGGTTCTGCTCCGGCGGCCAGTAGCGCAGCTACGATGGAGCCGGCCGACGTGCCGGCGACTTCGGAAAAGCGAACACCTAGACCGAACGCTGCCTCATAAGCTCCCGCGAATGCTGCTGCTCGGCAACCGCCGCCTTGGAAAACACCAACGCAGTCGGAGTAGAAGCGGGTTTGGTGGACTGAAAAACTCCCGCCACGGGGTGGAATCGTCTGTTGCATGGTCTATTTCCTTTCGTTCTTCTGTGACGCTGCCGAACAGAAGTTTGATTTGCTCACGTCTTTGTCAGAATTCGTCTGTAGGTTCGCCATCTGCCGCCACGCTTTTTCGAGAAAGTGGTTCGCCCCTTCGTAGTCAGGCCCGTCCGGTAGTTTCGTCACCGCCTTCGTCGCTTCGAAATCGCCATGGAGTTCCTTTTGCGAAGCGTCCACTTCGGGCCACGGGACTTCGCAGTGTTTGACGGACAGCAGGCGGCCGCGGTGCGCTTCCACGCGCGCGAGCCCGCCGACAACACCTCGTGGATGCACGAGCGAAACAACCTGTGTTCCCGCGCAGATGTTGTCCGGTTGGTGAGACATTTCATGTATTCCCAGAATTGCAAAACATAATGTCGGTTTTCATCACAAAGAACAATCTTCGGATTGCCGATGATTCCAAAACCAGATATGCAGAGTCCGAGCGTGTGCATGGCGAATCCTTAACTCAGGTGCTGAAGATGGGGCATCGGCGCCCTGACTACCGATGGAAGCCTGCCGGGCGAGAGAGAAACCGTCTGCTTCGGCGGCACCACTATTCTCGGAGCATTTCTGGGGAATTCCCAGCGGAGGCGAGGGTCGGTTTTAATGCATATCCGCGGTGAGCATGAAGATCCTCATGGCCACTCAGAGCGGGGATTGTCGAAGCCCTGCCCACAAGTTTTGCGCCTCTCAACGAGGATCTCTGCGGAAGAATCCGTTCGCCTGTCGAGCGAGTAGTGGGCGAGTACTGACGAGCAGGGGCGGCGTACTCGCAGAGTACAGGAGGCGGAGGTCGGAATCGAGGCGACCGCTCCGTCCGGTACCGAAAGTGCAAGTGCAGCGCGCTCGGGTTGGCGGAACAATTGCCGCTGGCGCTGGCGTGATCACCGGCCAACCGTTCGGATCGGACCTTGGCCGGCCGCTTCCCCCCACATCGCAAGGCGTCTGGAGATCCGCTTGGCGACGGGCGCATCTCAGTTTTTGTGCGCCGGCCGGCACCTTCTCATTAACCCCCTGCTTTAGCTGGGGGTTGGGTGACGTGCTCACTCGCCAGCCGTTTCAACGGCTTTCGGCACACGATAAACCGCTAAAAGCGGTTGCCCGGTTACGACCATCGTCGCCCACCCCGCTGAAGCGGGGTGTTAATGAAAGGGCTGTGAATACTGTTGTTCGTCAACGATGCCTCCTCGTCCAAAAACTGAGACGCGCCGCTTCGCGACCGTCATTCGATTCCTGGCTGGATTCTTCCGTCGTTCACGCATAGAACTTCGCCATCGGCACGAAATGAATAACGCCCAGTCACACAAACTGCACCGAAGAGCCTGTTTGGAAACTACGAGGGGCGCTGTTTTCGGGGAAAAGGCCGGATGGCGAGGCGCGACGAAGGAGAATATCCCTGGTGTCCGGGCGGCGGGTCTTTTGTCCGTGGCCGGCGTTGGCTCGTTCCTTACAGCCCGCTGCGGGGATGCTCGGCACTCGCCGCCTTGGCCACAGCCAAAATCCCTCGCCGCAGCGCCCCTCGTAGTTTCCAAACAGGCTCTAACGCGCGTGGTTGATACCCAATTTGCGCCGCGGGTGGAAAGCCTGCCCCTGAAATCCTAATCCTTATGCCAACTCCCCGCATCGGCGTCATCGGCGGCAGCGGACTGTATAACCTTGAAGGTTTCACCAACCAGCAGTGGATGAAGGTGACCACGCCTTTTGGCCAGCCTTCCGACAGCCTCTTGACCGGTGAATTGGCCGGCCGCGAGGTGGTCTTCCTTCCGCGCCACGCCCGCGGGCACCGACTGCTGCCCAGCGAGCTGAATCACCGCGCCAATATCTACGCGCTGAAAAAGCTCGGGGTGAGCTGGGTCATCAGCGTCAGCGCCGTTGGTTCGCTCCAACTCCGCTACAAGCCGTGCGACATCGTGTTGCCGAATCAATTTGTGGACCGCACCAAGCGGTCGGCGGAACACACTTTTTTCGGTCGCGGCATCGTGGCGCACGTGGCGTTCGCCGATCCGATTTGCGAGGAGTTGCGCCAATTACTGCTGATGGCTTGCCGGAAAGTCGGCGCGACCGTCCACGACGGCGGCGCGTATGTGAACATGGAAGGCCCCGCCTTCAGCACGCGGGCGGAGTCGTTGACTCATCATCGCCTCGGTTACGACGTGATCGGCATGACCAACCTGGGCGAAGCCAAGTGCGCGCGCGAGGCTGAAATCGCCTACGCCACGATGGCGATGGTCACCGACTACGATTGCTGGAAGGAGGACGAAGCGCACGTGACCGTCGATATGGTGATCGAAAACCTCCAGAAAAACGCCGAGCAGGCGAAGCAAATTGTCGCCGAAGCCATTCCCCTGGTCCCGAAAAAAGCAGGCTGGCGGTGTCACGACGCGTTGGCCAACGCCATCATGACCGACAAAAAACTCTGGCCCGTAAAAACCAAGACCGAATTGAGATTGATCCTGCAAAAATACCTCTGATGCGTCACCATAGGGTTGCCGCCGCGCGCTGGCGGGGGCGCAAGGCTTCGAGCAGTGGAAACTTGAGAACAGAAACAGAGTCGCAACGCCGGTAAGCCGCACCGAACATGACGCCCCTGCTTTACCTCTTCCTCGGCCTGGCGTTCGGCGGGGTCATTGGCTGGTTGCTGGGCACGCGGCGTCAACCGCCCGCGCCGGCCAATACTCAACTCGAGGGCGAGTTGCGCCAGCAAATCCAAACTCGCGCGGCGGAAGTGGAGGAGCTGCGCGGCCAGCTCATGCAGGCGAACACCGCCCGGGCCACCGCGGACGCCAAACAGGCCACCGCGGAAAAGCTCCTGGCCGAACATCGCCAGTTGTATGAACGGCAATTGGCCGAGGCCAAACAGGCGCAGGAGAAGGCGCTGAGCGATTTGCGCGTGGCGTTCCAGGCCCTGAGCGCCGAGGCGCTCAGCAAGGCGCAGCCCGAATTCCTGCAACTGGCCACGCAGACCCTCGCGCAATTTCAGGAGGCGGCCAAGGGCGATCTGGCGCAGCGCCAGCAGGCCATCGCCACGCTGGTCAAGCCGCTGGAGGAGCAGTTGAAGACTTATCAGCAGCGGCTGGCGCAGAGCGAGACTTCGCAATCCTCGGCGCTGGGCGAAGTGAAAAAGCACCTGGAAACCCTGGCGCAGCAAAGCCAGTCGCTTTCCAATGAAACCCTCCAATTGCGGCGCGTGCTCAGCTCCAATCAGGCCCGCGGCCGTTGGGGCGAGGAGACCCTGCGCCGCGTCGTGGAAGCGGCCGGCCTGAGCGCCCATTGCGAGTTCGAGGAGCAGACCCAGGCCGGCGACAGCAAACCCGACCTGATCGTGAAGCTGCCCGGCGAGCGCATCATCATCGTGGATTCCAAAGTTCCGGACCTCGATTTCCTGAGCGCGCTCAACGAGGCCGACCCGGTGAAACGGAGCGAGTCGCTCGGCGCGCACGCGGCCAAGCTCAAATCGACGATCCGCGCCCTGGCCGAGCGGGATTATCCGAGCCAGTTTCCGAATGCGCTGGATTTCGTCGTGCTCTTTCTGCCGGCGGAATCGCTTTTCAGCGCCGCGCTCGAGGGAGATCGCGACCTGATCGTGTGGGCCGCCAGCAAACAAATCCTGCTCGCCAGCCCGGCGTCGCTGATCGCGCTGCTCCGTTCCGTCAGCGTGAGCTGGCAGCAACACGCGCAGACGGAGAACGCGCGCGCCATCGCCGCGGCGGCGGAGGAGCTGTTCGCGCGCGTGCGCAAGTTTGCCGAGCATTTCGAGAAAATCCGCGCCGGTCTGGCCAGGGCCGCGGACGCCTTCAACGATGCCGTGGGCAGCTACGAGCGCATGGTTCGCCCCAGCGGCGAGCGGCTGGTGAAACTCAGCGGCGGCGGCGCGGAAAAAGACCTGGTGGAAGTGCCGCCGCTGGACGCGAACCTGCGGCTTACGTCGGGGAGCTGATTCCACATTGCTTGCAAATGGAGGCGAACGCCTCCTGACAGCCCGTTGAAAAACGCCGCTTCCCGTAGCAGCCGAGGTAACGAGGCTCAAATTTCCTCGGAAACAGAAACGATATGAGAGCCTCCTTACGTCGGCTGCTACTTTCTGAACGGGCTGCTAACTCTGGCCCCCATGCTATTGAATTAAGGGCGAGGGGCGGCTTCCCCAGCCCCAGCGGGGCGGCATCTTTGTAGATAACGAAAGCCAAAAGATCAAAGCTCCGTAGGAGCGGCATTGACGCCGAAGATGCCGCCCCTACGGGGCTTTTGGCTGGGTAAGATCCATTTGCTACAAAGAGGCCGCTCCTACGGAGCTGCCGCATCCAAGTTCGAGCGCGTTTGTTCAGGCGAAACGGCTGCGGGTCGGGAGACCAGCGATCCACTGTCAAAATTCTGGCAGCACCGATTCAAGAACTAGTAGCCGCAGACGTAACGAGGCGGGTTTTGCCAGCAAACCCTACCCGCCTCGTTACCTCGGCGGCTACCGCGTTCGCACCGATTCTTGCATCCACCCCGGCGGGGCGGAGCCGTCAATATTAAGGACGGTTTATGGGAGAGCACCACTGTATGCGCAACGATCCTCCGGTTGTTCTGACTGACTGGTTAACGACAATGACAGGGTCGGTCTTATAGTAATCTCAATTAGGCAAGCGTCACAGGACCGACGCCTTCATGGGCGAGTTGGTTAGGTGGTGTCATCATCATCTTCGTGCTTGTTCTTGCTTGAGGAGAACCAATGCCCCACTAACGGCAGGAAAGATAAGCGAAACCTCAAATCATAGACGGTGAACTTCAGGGCGGAAATGAGGCTGCGGTCCTCAAAGGCGATGTGATGGGCCGTCCTATTAGCGAGCCAAATAGCCGCCAGGAGGTAGGCGAGTCCGATGAGGGCAATGAACCATACGAAGTCCCTGAACTTTTCCTGCGCTTCGAGGTATTGACCGAGCAGCGCCAGGGGGATGATGGGAAGCAAGTATAGGAACTGAAGTCCAAACCGGACAACGTAGAAATGAACGGCTCGCATGGCAGCACCCCTGCTTAACGAACGAATTTGTTACGCCAAGTCGTCATACCGATACAAATTGTGCTAGATTTTCACGGCCTAATTCCTTTTGCTTTGGTGAACATTGGGCTTGGGAAAACCATTTGTCAACAGCCGCTTGCGCAGCCCGGCGCGGTCGGGAATGCGGGATGACAGGCTGGTAGGGCAGGGGAACGGCGGAGTAACCCAATGCGGAAGGCAGAAGCGTCCAAATGCGGAATGCGGAGGCCCAAACGCGAATCCGGACAGCCGAAACTCATAAACTCAGAAACGGGAACGGAATCCCGAATTGCGGATTGGGCGGTTCTCGGCTCGGATTCCGGCGTCCCTGCGGGACGCATGACTTGGTTTTGATGGGTTTCCAGGGACTTCGTCCCTGGCTAATTTCCTGGGTCCCTGCGGGACGTTCGATTGCGGAATGCGGAATCCGGAACGCGAATTCGGATAGCCGAAACTCATAAACTCAGAGCGTGTTTTAGAAATCCCCGAAAGCGCCGCGTGAGGGCACGCGGCCTACAGGAAACACGGCGATTCTGGCCCCATTGTAGGCCCGGTCCCCTGACCGGGCGGTTTTTAAAACACGCTCTCAGATAGGGGGTGGGAGTCTCGGATTGCGGAGAGCGGATTGGGGATTGAGGGCGGCTCCTGGTTCGGGCGGAGTGGTGGAATGGGCCTTGCTCGCGCAAGCAGCATATTCTTGGCCACGGACGAAACACGGACGGGACACGGACCGCACAGGAGGCCAAAGTCAGGGCGTCGTGGAACTCCGGTCCTACGGACGGTCACTCCGGCGGTCGGTCGGTCCTGCGGACGGTCGCGCTCCCACAAACAGTTGGATTGCAACTCGTTACGAAATGTCTTGACTTGCCCCATGCAGTTGTGGTATTGATCTTAAAGTGACGCAAATTGTGCATGCGAATAGCCGAAACTCGGAAAGGGCGATGGAAAGCGCCACGGAAAGGGAAGCCGAAGTTTTGACCACGGATGACAGGATGAACGCGGATCGGGGTTTGGAGCCGAAACTCATAAACGCAGAATTGGCAGTTGAATGGGAAAATGTTCGCCTATGTTCGCCTATGTTCGCCTATGTTCGCCTATGTTCGCTTATGTTCGCTTATGTTCGCTTATGTTCGCTTATGTTCGCTTAATGGGAAAAAAATTGTTGAGGGCGCGGCGCGCGGCAACATGGGGGCGTGAAGGAAGGCAGAAGGAAGAATGCAGAATGGCGCTGCGCGCGGCCACCGGGGGTGCTGCGCAAGGCCACGACTGGGGCATGCAAAATGCACGACAGATGGATGACGGGAGATCGAGATTAAGGCAAATTAAGGCAAATTAAGACGAACGGGATGTTCAACAGGAGTCAACAGAGGCAACCGAGGCGAACATGGTGGGTCACGATCAAGCAAGTGGAACCTAAGAGCCTGTTTGGAAACTACGAGGGGCGCTGCGGCGAGGGATTTTGGCTGTGGCCAAGGCGGCGAGTGCCGAGCATCCCCGCAGCGGGCTGTAAGGAACGAGCCAACGCCGGCCACGGACAAAAGACCCGCCGCCCGGA
>WNGL01000027.1_pt1 | contig 143344 bp, 109 predicted proteins | sample 5400591 | NCBI WGS metagenome assembly WNGL01 (sample SAMN13153377, study PRJNA577476) | soil metagenome | isolation source: 80 cm soil or saprolite under Garry oak tree replicate 1 | place: USA:California | collected 2016-06-15 | reverse complement strand
AAGAGGGCGGCGCATTTGGATCGGCGCTGCTGGCAGGCGTGGGAGCAGGGCACTGGGCGAACCTCGACGAGGCATGTGGACAGGCGATTGAGGTCGCGAAGCGCATTGAGCCGGACCCCGCGGACCTGGCCGCGTACAAGACGGGATATGCGCATTGGCGGAAGCTTTATCCGGCGCTGAGAAATCTGCGGTAAACAGCTCACTGTTTCCTATAGCATGGGTGAGCTCGGCCTTCAGGGTTGATGAAGGGTCGGCCAGAAAGTGCGCGTAGGAGCAGACCATGCCTGTGGCCACCAGTCAATCCGCCAACCAGGAGAATCAGAACCCAGCGAAGAATGCCGAGTCCACGCAAGAAGCGCCGGTTCAGCGCAATCTTGCGGTTGACGCGTATCGCGGACTCGTGATGCTGCTGATGATGGGCGAAGTCCTTCGTTTTTCGGAGGTAGCTCGATCGTTTCCAGGCAGTACGATCTGGCGGTGGCTGGCATACAACCAATCCCATGTGGAGTGGGCAGGCATGAGCCTGCACGATACGATTCAGCCGGGTTTTACGTTTCTGGCTGGCGTTGCCCTTCCATATTCGGTTCGAAGCCGGCAGCGGCAAGGCGAGAGCTTCAAGCGCATGCTGCTGCACACAATCTGGCGGAGTGTTGTACTGATCGCGCTTGGAATTTTCTTGCGATCGCTTTCGGGTCCGATCACCTACTTCACGTTTGAAGATACGTTGACGCAGATCGGGCTTGGGTACGCGTTCGGCTTTTTGCTTACCTTCGTAAACGCTCGCTGGCAGTGGATTGCGCTGGCAGGAATTCTGTTCGGATACTGGCTGGCGTGGGCCTTGTACCCGGCGCCTGGTGCGAACTTCAACTATGCAGCAGTGGGTGTACCGGCGGATTGGCCGGGACAATTGTTTACCGGGTTTGCGTCGCACTGGAACAAAAACAGCAATCTCGGCCAGGCATTCGATGTGTGGTTCCTGAACCTGTTTCCGCGCACGAGCCGCTTCGTGTACAACGACGGCGGGTATTTGACGCTAAGTTTTATTCCCACGTTAGGCACCTTGCTGCTCGGAGTCATCGCGGGGCGGTGGTTCCTGGAATCTGCTCCGAAGATTCCGCTGCGGAAGTTCCTGATCGCGGCAGTGTCACTGATGGCTGCTGGGCTGCTGTTTCACTTCGCCGGGATCTGCCCAATCGTGAAGCGCATCTGGACGCCATCCTGGACGCTGTGGAGCGGTGGTGTCTGTTTCCTGTTTCTGGCTGCGTTCTCGTGGCTGATCGATGTGAAGAAGCATCGAGGGATCGCGTTCCCGCTGGTCGTGGTTGGCATGAATTCCATCGCTGCTTACATGATGGCGCATCTTTGGGAGGACTTCATCCAGAGCAGCTTCAGGATTCATTTCGGAATGGGAGTTCTGAACGCGCTTGGAACGGCGCTGGCGCCTGTTGTATTGGGGAGCCTGACTCTGGCAGCGTACTGGCTGATTCTCTTCTGGATGTATCGAAAGAAAGTCTTCATTCGAATCTGAACTCTGGTTGTGAAGTTGTCGCTGCAAAAAGTTAGCCGTTCTTGGTCCGTGGCAAGGCGAAGCCAACGGCGATGAGCCAGATGAATCCCGGGAAACGCGTCAGTGGAATCAAAAACAGCATGGCTGGGCTGATGAGGTGGAACCAGCTCAGCTCTCCTGCGACGGCGAGAACGAGGCCGAGTATGACGATCCACTTGGGCAGCAGACGCATGAATGCGGCGGAGACGGAGACTCCGGCCATCAGCAGTCCCATGGGAATGGAGAAACCGGGACCGCCCGCGGCGTAAGCCAGATAGTAGAGCGCGAGCACGACAGGTGGGTTCTGCAAGATGGCCGTGTGAATCATCGTCCAGGTCACCAGGGCCGCCGAGAAGCTGTTGAAGACGGTGAGAAATCCTCCGAGCAACGCGATCCACGGACCGGCCGCGCGCACACCAAGGAAATGCAGTTGTGCTACAACGACTGCGGTAAACAGGCCGAGGCAGATGATTGCACCCGACTGCAGGAAGATGCAGGTGAGGACGGGTCCGGTGTGCGTCTGGAAATAGGGGACGATAACGCCGGGGGCCTCCCATGGGCCAGGCCAGTAGGGTTTGCCGGCCATGCCGGTAACAGGAAAGAGGCCGGCGTTGAAAAGAACGGTGTAGAGGATCGCGAGTAGCCAGAGCGGCGGGCCGGCGAAGCGAACGACCTTAGATGTGGTGTTGGGGAATGTGTTGGCGGCCGGGGAAGTAGTCATGGCAATGTACAGGCAGGCGTCCGGTTAAACCTCGGGACGCGCTGCGAGCCTTTCGTAATGTGGGATGGTTGCCGTTCTGCGGAGCCAGAGTTCGACAGCGATCGTGTTGATGGAGAAGCCGACCCAGAACGCGATGCCGAAGAAGTCTTTCGGTTCGAGATGCGTGAGCCGGCTGGTGGCAAAAAAGACGCCCATAACCGGGCGCGTGGTGGCGATGCCGAGCAGGATGCCGATGGCGCGAGTCATCCATTGCCGCTCGAGCAGTGCGTCGCCGCTTTGCATATGCAGGTACGAGCGCAGCAGCGAGAAAAGAAAAAGGCTGTTGAAGAAGAGCACCGCGGAGCGTTCTATCCAGCCCCCAACGGCGTCGATACTCATTGCGTAAGCCGTGATGCCGACCACTGAGCCGATGAGAAGAAGCGCCTTGTGGAGCCACACTGCGTCCGCAAGCCGGCGAAGAAAGAACAACGGAACCAACACCACAAAGACAAGCGCCGGCACGATATGGGCGAGGGTCAATGCGGCGTGAGATGCGAAGAATGCATCAAGGCTCTCCATTTGCGGCGGACCGGAAACCGCGGGACTTGCGAGTGCGACGAGCCGCCGGATGACGACGGCGATGGCGATCACAATACAAATCCAGAAACCGATGCGAAGCCAGAAGGGAGGTCGAGCAATGTCGCGAGTCGATGTTCCGGAGGCCTGGAGAATAGGACCCATATAGGCTCCAACGCTTGCAGAATTAAATATACACATTGTAAAACTAAATTGCAAACGGTAAAATCGACCTGTGATTCCCAACCAGCCAGAAGAATGTAAGCGGCCCTATTCATTGGGCAAACGCCTGGAGGCGTCGGATCGCACGCGCGCGAAGATACTGGCGGCGGCGAGGGCGCAGCTTGAGTCAAACGGGTTTGTAAATTTCACGCTCGAGGGGCTGGCTCGCGAAAGCGGTGTGACGCGACAGACGGTTCACAACCTTTTCGGCACGAAGTCCGGGGTGCTCGAAGCGCTGTTCGATCACATTGCTCTGGACGCGGGCCTGGAGCGAATGCGCGTTGTGATGACGCAGTCCGACGCGCGGCAGATGCTCACGGGATTTGTCGAGATATTTGTTGGCTTCTGGAGAAAGGACAGGCTGTTGCTTCGGCGCGTCCACGGCATCGCAGCGATCGATCCGGAGTTCGGAGTTGCAGTAGAAGCTCGCAATCAGCGGCGTCGGGGAGCAGCGGCGAGGGTTGTTGGATTACTGGCGAAGCAACGTGGCGGCGTTGCCGGACCGGAAAGGGCGAGTGCGCTATATGCGTTAACCTCCTTTGAGTTTTACGATGCGGTTGCGGAAGGCTGCGCCAACGAAGCCGAGGCGGCGCGCATCGTGCAGAGCATAGTCGAGCGAGCGCTGTTGTGATCGGCGCGAGGTAGCCGAGATAGTCCGGATACAGAAAGGGCCTGCCGGTGTGAGCGGCAGGCCTTTGTCTTGACGGTGATGCAAATTAGTTCAGCGACAGGTCGGCATGAAGCGGAGTGTTTTCGCTGGAGTCGCCGACGAGGATGACGAACTTGCCTGGATCGATGGTCCACTTGTGGCCCGGTTCGTCCCAGTAGCTGAAGGCACGCGCGTCGAGGTTGATGGTGATGTGTTTGGTTTCGCCGGGAGCGAGGCGGACTTTTTCAAAACCCTTGAGTTCGCGTTCGGGACGCTTGGCCAGTGACGAAGGATCGGAGACGTACAACTCAGCGACTTCCGCTCCCGCGACGCTGCCGGTATTGGTTACATCAAAGCCGACCGACACCATCGCGCCCGATTTCGACATGGTTGGCGCCGACAGCTTCGAAAAGCTGAACGTGGTGTAGCTCAGTCCAAAGCCGAATGGGAACAGAGGATGCTTGCCCGTGGTGGTCCAGTAGCGATAGCCGACCATCAGTTTGTCGTCGTACTTAACGTGCGGAATGGCATAGTCCACTGGCGGGTGGTCGTTCTCAGTCACGTGCAGCGAAGTATCGGCGCCCTTGACCGGGTAGTAGAACTGCGCGGAAGGGCTCTCATCCCAGCTGCGATCGAAGCTCACCGGCAGCTTGCCTTCGGGGTTGTGTTTGCCGAAGAGAACCTCAGCGACCGCGGTTCCGCCTTCCTGTCCGGGATAATACGTGTGCAATAGCGCGGGAACTTTATCGAGCCAGCGCCGCGTGTCCACTCCGCCGCCGGCGGTGAGAGTGACGATGCTGTGCGGATTGGCTGCTGTTACTGCTTCGATGAGTGCGTCTTGGCCCCAGGGCAAGGCGAAGGTACGGTCGTAGCCTTCGCCCTCGGTGGAGGGGTTGAAGCCCACGGCCACTACCGCAACATCCGCGGCGGCAGCAAACTGCTTGGCTTCCGGCGTGATCAGGTCAGCCTCGTTGGCGATTCCCAACCCGAAGCGCACGCCGGGAGAATGAGGCAGATACTCAGCTACCAAATTGATTGTCTGACCAGCCGTCAGCGCTATCGTTGTCGAGATCGGCACCTGTCCTTCAGCATGGGGTTGCTCCAGCACCGTGTTCCCATCTACCAGCACCTTGAAAATATCTTCGCCGGAGGCTGCGGCCAGAATGAGATAACGGCCGGCCTTAGTTGCTTTGTAGCCGGTGGTGTACCGGATACTGCGCGGCGCCTTGTCTTCCGGTCCCCACATCTCGGGCTTCCAGTCGGCAATGGTCGGCGGAGTGGAGATTTCGGGTGTGCCGATGAAGTCCTTGCTGGGATAGGTGCATACCTTTATTCCGCCCTCCCAATGCGTACCCCAGAAGATTTCATTCGTATCCGGCAGGCCGCGAGTGTAAAGCACTCGGACGTGAGGACCAACAAGGTTAGCGATGCCGGTGACGATGCTGACCGGTTCGAATGCCTGGGCTTCAGATGAGCCTCCGCCGCCGGTCACTGCCGGATAGGCGTCGGGGCCGATGACGGCGACGGTCCTCACTCTGGCCGCATCGAGTGGAAGGACGTGTCCCTCATTCTTGAGGAGCGTCAGGCTTTCGCGAGCGCCTTCCAGAGTAACCGCACGATCGGCCACAGAGTAGGTGGAGGCTGTCGTGTCCAATTGCGGCCGGTCGAGAAAGCCATAACGCAGCATGGTGCGGAGGATGCGCAGCACCTTGTCGTCTATGGTGGATTCCTTCAGCCTACTGTCCTTGACCGCTGGCAGCAGGGTTTTGGCATTCATAAAGCGCGGGCTGGGCATTTCCAGGTCAAGGCCATTGTTGGCCGCTGCGACGCCATCGTATGTGGCGTCCCAGTCCGACATGAGTACGCCCTGAAACCCCCAATCTCCTTTGAGAACCTTCAGGTTGAGAAAGTCATTTTGGGTAGCGTGGACTCCATTGATCAGATTGTAGGAGTTCATCACCGCGTCGACGTGCGCCTTGGTCACAGCGGCTTCGAAGGCAGGCAGGTAGATTTCGCGCATGGTGCGTTCGTCTACGTCCACGCTCACGTTGTGCCGGTTGTATTCCAGATTATTTAGCGCATAGTGCTTGACGGTGGCACTCACTCCCTGCGACTGCACGCCTTCGATGTACGGAACGACCAGGCTCGCATTAAGGAAGGGGTCCTCGGAGAAATATTCGAAGTTGCGGCCGTTGAGCGGCGAGCGGGCGATGTTGACGCCGGGGCCGAGCAGGAAGTTGACGCCACGGGCGCGGGCATCCTTGCCGAGGCCCTCGCCAACCTTGTGGGCAAGCGCCGGATCCCAGCTTGCGGCCAACGCAGCGCCGCCTGCATAGGCGGTTGTGGGTCCCCAGGTGCGAACACCCAAGGGGCCGTCGGACATTTTGAATCGCGGCAGGCCGATAACCGATTCGGCATTGGTGAACATCACGTCCACGCCGCCGATCAGTTCGATTTTCTGTTCAAGAGTGAGTTTGGCCAGCATCGCGTGGGCCTTAGCCTCGATCTCGGGTGAAGCGGGAGCCGGAGCCTGCGCGTTTGCGCACAATGCGGCAGTCAGCAGGCACCCGAGCAGCGTCGCAACCACGGTTACGAGACGCATGGGAATAAACGATTGAGTTAAGTCTTTCTTGGGGTTTTTCATGACGCCGAGAAGGCTAACGCATCTGCCCCGCGCGTGTATATGGACGGGGTCACTTGGGTAGTGGCTCAGCTTGAATCCACAGAGCGAAGCCCCGGAAATTTCTCGGCCCGCTGTCTTCGCTGAGTGCGCTGGCGATTATGCACCTATCGAGAAGAACCGTGATGAAAACCTTGCCTCAGGGCACCAGCCGAGTGCGCGTGCCGGTGTGCCGCCAATTGCATGTGACCGAAGCCTGCGCTCCGATCATACGTTTTACGTTTTGTTTTTTCCCCGAAGAATACCGATGTATGATTTTTCCGATTTACGGTTATCCCATGCGCCCCTAATGAACTCGCACAGGCTCGGCATATCCTTCTCAATCGTGGTTTGCCAGAGGTTGGAATTGTATTCGAATACGCGAAGCATGTTATCCACGTCGAAGAGCGGACCAGTGCCAGTTGCTTTCACCAGTACCACTGGCTTGTCCTGGGCCATTCGAAAACCGAGTTCGAACATAACATTTGGATTATGTTCTGTGAGGTCCGCGATCACCAAATCGGCTTCAATCAGATCGTTGACGATGGTCGATTGAATCAAGTCGCTGCCTTGTCGGTTTGCAGTCTTAACGGTAAACCCCGATTCTTTCGCCGCAGGTGTAATCAAGCTTCGAAGGGCTTCTGCAAAGAAACCTGCTGGATGCTTCGTGTCTCGTTCAACGAATGGCAGAATCACGAAAGCCGTATATTGCGATTTTCCGCTTGGCTCTGCCAATGTAACGGTAACTGGCGATTTGGCCCCTGATTGAGCTGTATCTTCCGGTCCAGCGGGAATTCCGGAAGTGATTCCAAGGTACTGGCAATTTTCGCGAAAAGTCTGCGCGAATTCGCTATGGGTCTCGGGGGCAAGGCTAAATTCCTTCTGAAGCGTGTTCCCGAGATATTTCATGTCAGGGAGATTACTCCCCTTGTAGTATTCAAGAACTCTCTTGAACACATCGACGTTGAGGAACGCCTTAACCTTCAGACTGAGCTCGGCTTCTGGATTCGGAGCGTACGCTAGGTCCCGCCCAAGGTCAGAAAGGCCGATCCGCTCTGCGCTGCTCGTCCCAACAGTTAGGCCGTAGTCCCGAGACGCGGCCGTGAGATAGAACCAAGAATTCCCTCCCGTTCCAACGCCAATGGCCTTGCGGATTTCTTCTGGTTCCCAAGGATTGCCACCATTCAGCTTCTTAATGGCATTGGCAACTTCGATCGCCTTTTCGAGGGTTGTTCGAGGAAAGCTCCATCGAACTCTCGTCGGAGCGGTTTGCTTCTGCTTAGATTTGGCGCCACCTTTTTTCCGCCTTCTATTCGGTTTCATCGCATCGTTGAGTTCCACCATCGCGTTAGTACTAGCGGATGTTTCAGTAGCGCTTTTTTCCGTGGATTCTGGCATGCTTCCCCCATAGAGCATTGGTACACAAGCAACTAAATATCTGGAAGATGCCAATTATACCCTCCAAAAGGGGGCAAACAACATAGGCGGAGATTCAATGAAGTAGCGCAACTGTTGCCAACAGACCGAGGCACTCATCCAGGCGGGCTGAGAGTCAAATCGCTGGTTCCGGTCGGTTGGTCGGCAAAACGGGAAGTAGCGACAACGCGAAGAAAAGCTCTTCGGTTTCATAATCCAAAAGTGTCTCGACCTGTGAATTCAAACTGACCGACTACCCTCGCTTGTCTCCGCTTTGGACATGGCGCGTGGTTGGGTTATGAGTGCCGCCTTTTTTCCAATTTGTGATGAATGTCACAGGGCGGAGTGAATGTGGTCACTGCTCCTTGTCCTTTGCAGGCGCAGACTCGGTCCGATGGACGAGAACGCATGGGCGCCGGGAGTGCGCCAGGAAACGCTAATGAGCGCGGAGAGTCATCCATGAGCTTTGCATCTGGTTTGAAGACCATTGTCGTGGCCACGGACTTGGACGGAAGGTCGGAGGCCGCACTTGAGTATGCTCGTAAACTTGCGTCGGCATACGGCGCGCGAATCGTGCTGGCGCACGGCCTTGATCCGCTGGATTATGCCTCGGTTGTCGCCGTGCCTGGAAAAATCCTGCGGACACTGCCAGAGCAGGCGCGTGCAGTTCTCGACGCGATGGCCGCGGAACTCATTCGGGAAGGCATTCACAGCCATTCTGAAATACGCCAAGGCGCCGTGGCGCAAATGCTGGTCGATGTGGCGCGGCAATACGAGGCCGGGCTGATCGTGGTTGGGACCAAGGGCAAACAAGGTGCGGGGGCGGTTGTGGTTGGAGCGGTCGCGGAACAGCTTGTAAGGCTCGCGCCTTGCCCGGTGCTGGCAGTGGCGGCTGACTACAACGCGGGTGAATTTCGGCCCGTACCTGGTGGTCCAGTGATGTTGGCCATGGAGCAGAACGATGCCACGTCGGCTGCATCATCCACGGCTTGTTCTCTCGCGGAGATTTTTCATCGGACTCTCTTGGTAATTCACGCGTGGCGGCCGGATGAGGCCGTTGCGTTTCTCAATCCCCGCGCCACCACGCTGGAGCAATTCGGTGTTCAAGGCAATGGGCGATTCCCGGTGCGTTGCATTGTGAAAGACGGAAAGCCGGGAGACGCGATGGTTGAGGCAATTGGGCAGTATCACCCCAGCATCCTTGTGGTGGGTGTCAAGCGCGCTAGCAACACGCCGGGTCCACACGGCACGGCATTTAACCTTTTGGCGCGGTCTCGCGTACCGGTGCTTTGTGTGCCACCGGAGATTCCATCAACAACGACACAGAAAGAAGCTTGTGTGCCTGTGTCGGCAAGTAAATAAAAAGCGCGAGCAGGAGCCGGTACAAAACGCGTAACAGTGAACGGGGCAGCACAAGAGGCGTGATTTAGCCGACTGCCTCCATCGTCCATTTCTGGAGCAAATGTTTTGGAACGGGTTACCGGATATGGAATTTGGTGCGTCGGAAGTTCGCATGAAAACGGCAAGGCGGAGCAATGCGCGGGGATCCCGCAGCCGGAACGGTGAAACGGCAGAATCAAGGGGAGAGATAGTCATGCATTCAGACCCATGCTTGGAGCGTGCAGACAGTGCCGCATCGCATCCACTTGCGGAACTGCTGGCATGCCCGACGGAAGTCGCGAATCTGCTGAATGCCTCCTCCCAATGGATCGAATTCGACACGGGAGATACCGTGTTTCGCCAATCGGCCGCCTGTCGCGGCTTATACGTGGTGATCTCGGGGCAGCTGCTGCGGAAGGCCGAGCGGATGGAAACGCGGCTCACGCTGGGTTCTGTGCGGGCGGGCGAGTTAGTCGAACTTGCCGCAACCTTGGGCGATGGGCAACACACCTACTCGCTCACAGCACAGAGCGCTGGGTCTGTCTTACTGCTGCCGATTGAGGCACTTGAGCTGGCTTTTCAGGCCTATCCAACGCTGAGGATGCAGCTTCTCGAAGAACTGGCACGCGAGGTTTCGCGGGCGTATACGACGTGCTGCGTTACCCGAATAACTGGGATTCGCCGTCGGAGTGACTAGTGGTATCCGCCACATAGTTGGTCATTTATGCGTTTTGAAAGGGCACGACTTCACAGCTTCGGAAAAACACATTCGAACTCGGGCTTTGTATCAGGGCATGACTTCCGTCGTGCCGCACAATAATTCTTCGATGTGTCATCCTGAGCGGAGCGCGTCTGGGGCCCCGCGGACGGTCTCATCGTCCGTGGGGTAAGCGGAGCCGAAGGACCTGCTTTTGAGCTTCCCTCTGTATCAGGGAATGACTTTAAGTCGTGCCGTAAACAGCCCGAAATGAGCGGGGCTTTAGCCCCTGAGGGATGCTTTTCGACAAATCAACTCCTCTTCGAACCGTCTATAAATGACTTTGTTTCCGGCGGCCTACACTGGGCCCTAAAGATCAAGGACTGAAAGACAGGTTCTTTGCACAGAGACGCTCCGCAACGGGCTCGACTGTTCCTCAGGCGAAAAAGCTCGTCGGTTCCGTTCATCCTGTCCGCTGGAATTGCGCTATACTCCATTTAGACCAGCAGAACAACTATGGCCGCTCTCAATTCTCATCACCCTCCGGAAGATTGCCTCAATTGCGAGCATCGTCATCTCCGGATGTTCTGCAATCTCACACCGGAAGCACTGCAGGATTACGACAACATCGGCGTCATGATGAGCCACGCGCGAGGCGCAAAGCTATTTACAGAAGGCGACGCGGCGCGAAATGTCTTTGTCATATGTTTCGGCCAGGTCAAGATCTCATCTACTTCGCGTGATGGCAAGACCATGATTCTGAAAATCGCAAGTCCTGGCGATGTGATGGGTCTCAGCGCGGTGCTGGCAAATGTTCCTCATGAAGTTACGGCGGAAGCCATTGAGCCCTGCCAGGTAAAGACCGTCCGCAAGCAGGAGTTCATCGACTTTCTCGGCCGGCATGGCATTGCAAGCATGCATGCGGCAAAATCGCTCTCCGGCGAATATCTGACAGTGTTTCATGATGCCAAGCGCTTGGCCCTCTCGGGTTCAGCGGCGGGACGTTTGGCGCGATTGTTGCTGGATTGGGGCCGCGCATCCGCGAACGGCAAGCCGGAAATTCGCTTCACGATGGCGCTGACGCATGAAGAGATCGCTAACATGGCGGGCACTTCACGCGAGACTGTGACACGGCTCCTGAATCAGTTCCGGCGCGACCAGTGGATCATTATCAAAGGTGCAACTCTCACCATCTCCAAGCCTGATCAGCTTGAACGCCTCACTGCTTAGAACCTCCTCCTAACCAAAACGTTTGTCAGCACGCTCCCGCGAACTCTATGCGGGTGGCGGACGATGCCAAAGCGTCTCCTGAAAAAAGCTTCAGACTACGTCGTAATCTTCTGCAAATCCGCGCGAGCCAATCCAATCGAACGTAATACCTAGACGTCGATGTTCCACGTGGAACAATTGCTGTTCGACTGCTCAGAGACGGCTTGCTAAGTACTCGACGGCGTCGGAATCGGTTGCATCCAACGGAACGCGGAGCGTGAGGACAGGGCAGCGTGCGTGGGCCAGGACGCCGTAGATCGTGCGGTCCCGCGTCAAGTTTTGCAGCGCTGGCCGGTATGTGGCGCCAAGGACAATGAGCTTCGCGTGCAGTTCAACAGAGGCAGCGAGGATCTCGATGGATGGGTTGCCGTGCACTACGCGCGGTTCGATCTGAGCGCAACAACTCGCTTCCGTTGCGCCGATCTCGGCTGCAAGGATGCGCAGTTCACGCATTGCGAAGGAGTCCAGCCCCGTCGCAAGGCCATCCCGCTCCATCTCATCCATCGGCGGCAAGACGTGAAGCAGAACCAGCTTCGCCTTTTGGCTCGAGGCAATCTGGCATGCAAGTGCTGCGCTCGGACTTGAGGTCTCTCTGAGAGTGGTGGCGTGTAGCACGACCGCTTGCTGGTCGTGGCTCCCTACCGCGAGATGAGCCTCGGGACCCACGGTAATGACCGGGATGTTTACCGAGCGCAACACTTGTTCTGCCACGGAGCCAAGGAGCAGCTTGCTGACTTTGCTCCGGCTCCGGGTGCCGAGAAGAATACGATCTACGTTGAACTGGCGAACGACCGTGGCGATTTGATGAGCCGCGTTTCCCTCTCGAACGAGGACGTTGCAATGGATATTCTGGCCGGACGCCCTTGCCTGCCACGGCTCCAGCGCCTTAGCGGCAAAGTCGACCGCTTCAGCAGGGTCGTAATAAGGCATACCGATGGCGTCGGCGGACATGCCGATGCCAGATGCCAGGACATGCAGGAGGATGAGCCGGGCGCCCGATTCCCGGCACTCTTGAAGGGCTGCCGGCATCAGCCGGTCCAGGTCGCTCAGGTCGGTGGCGACGAGGATTACGGATGGACGAGCCCAGCGATTCAAGCTCATTTCCGGCATGGCTGGCACCTCTTACGCCGACAGGTTACCACCGAAAGGAGCGCCGGGATGTGCAACGGAGCACCGATTCGAGTGAGCTAGATCACATTTCAGCACCGGAATACGTTTGCTGGCCACTTTGCCGACGAGTGGCTGCGGAGCTTTTTATGCATTTTCTTATTGATTCTTTATTTGTTTTACAACTATTGTTGGGAATGGACTCCCAACCGCACATATTCCACCATTGTAAAAACCCGAATGGAAACCATAATTCTGTGCGTTCATTAAACGCCCTAAGCTCCCAAAGCGATTCGCACTTTTCATGGGCGTAGAGCAATACAACCCAACTTACTTTTTGGAGGTTTGGCTCAATGCTTTATCGACGTACCCGAAGTGTATTCACTCTTGTTGCATTAGCTCTTGCGGTAACGGCTTTGAGCTGGTCGCAGCACACCTTTCGCGGAGGCATCAATGGCGTCGTGACGGATCAGTCCGGTGCGGTGATTCCGGGCGCCAAGGTTGACGCAATCAATGTGGCGACGAACGTCACGGAGACCACAGTTTCCAGCTCCGCCGGCGAGTACGCATTTCCTGAGCTGAATCTGGGCAAGTACGACATTGTTGTCACGGCTGGGGGGTTTAAATCGCAGAAGGTGACCGGCGTGACGGTTTCCGCCGGCGTGATCTTTACGCAACCCGTAAAGCTGGTTGTGGCCTCTTCCGCGGAGACGGTTGAAGTTGCGGCGGATGCCTATACGCTCGACACGACGACAACAACGCAGACAACGATCATCGATTCCGAGGCAGTGGACGACGCGCCTCTGAACGGCCGCGACTTCACACAGCTTGCCACGCTTACACCAGGCTTTGCGAACTCGGGTGCGGGTGGCTATGGTTCGTTGAACGGCACGCGCGCCAATCAGATCAACTGGCAGATCGACGGCGTTGACAACAACGACATCTGGCACAACATTCCTGCGGTCAACCAGGGCGGCGTCTCTGGCATCGCCGGAATTATTCTTCCCATCGATTCGGTAGAGCAGTTTTCCGTTCAGACGAATTCTTCGGCAGATGCTGGGCGCAACCCCGGTGGCACAGCGACTCTGGGCCTGAAGGGCGGCACCAATAGCCTGCATGGGTCGGCTTACTACTTCAACCGCAATGAGGCTTTCGGCAAGAAGAGCCCGCTGACCTCGACCAAGCAGAAGGTACGCGATTACAACGCAGGCGGATCTTTGGGCGGCCGGATCATCAAGGACAAGCTTTTCTACTTTGCGAACTACGAACAGCAACGATTCGTAATCGGCGTTCCACTGAACACGACTGAGCCCACCACAGCTTGGCAGGGGGCAGCTACCGCAGTCATTAACGCAAACGGCGGCAGAGTCAGCCCCATTTCGACTGGCTTGCTGACTTTGCTCTGGCCGTCTTACGCGCTAACCTCGTCGTCGACCGAGTCAGTGGCCGCGCCGAAGGTAAACAACTACGTGAGCCCCGACCCTGAGTTCGGCTACAGCTATAACGGGGTCGGCAAGATCGACTACACGATTAACAGCAGCAACTCGATCTCCGCGCATTGGTTTGGTGGACAGGGCAACCAGGTGGCACCTGTCGGCTCTGACCTATTGCCGTACTACGAAGTTGCGCCCATTCACGTCTTTAACTACCAGGTGACTTACAACCACACGTTTACTCCGTCACTCACAAACCAGGTTCTTGCAGGCGTCAACTATTTCAATCAGGTTTTTAACGATGAGAAGACTGGGTTTGATATCGCCTCTGTAGGGCTCGTCGATGGGTCACCCTTCAAGAACGCGCCGAAGTTGCAAATTTCAAATTTCGATAGTACGGGTCGCACTCCTCCGGAGGGCAGGAACGACATCACCGGCCAGATCTCAGACAACCTCTCTTGGGTTAAGGGGAAGCACCAGATGCGGTTTGGCACGGAGTTCCGCCAGGTCCAATTGAATGAGTTCTATCATCGCAATGCGCAGGGAAATTTCAAGTTCAACGGCGGAGAAGGTGGCTGGAAATTTGTCCAGACCAATAGTACCAATGATTTTGATACCGGTTACGAAAACGCGAGCAGTGATGTACAGGAACGCATTTTGGCGCTTGCTGACTTCCTTGCGGGAGACGTGCACACCTCAACAATCACAATCGGCAACCCCGAGCGCCTCGTGTATGTGCATACGTTTGCGGGTTTTGCGCAGGACTCGTTCCAGGTCACACCGAAACTAAATGTTAACTTCGGTGTTCGCTGGGACTATGAGGGGCCATTGCACGACAGCAAGAAGGACCTCTCAGTATTTCGGCCAAGCCTGGGAGGCATCATATTCCAAGGGGATGGAATCTCCTCGGTGTATGACCCGACGTATACGAATTTCAGCCCAAGAGTCGGGGTCTCTTTCCAAGCGACTCCTCACACGGTGATTCGCGCAGGCGGCGGCATCTACTACGACACTCCGAATATCAACCCATTCCTCGACAACCGTCCAGGCAACAATGCGCCCAACGGATTGGAGAGCAACCCGGCAGGCGCGAGCCCGGTGTTTGCGCTGTCGGCGAACAAGTACACATGGATGACGGGTGTTGATCGGTTCGGTTCAGCGACGGCGCCGAGCTGCCTTGAGGCTACTCCTTGCGGTGTGTTCTCGATCGCGAAGACGTTCAAGCCCTCTAACAACATCAACTACAACCTGCAACTTGAGCAGTCGTTTGGATCGAATGTAATTGCGCAGTTGGGATATGTAGGAAGCTCGGGGCATCACCTGCTCTCGATCATCGATCTCAACCAGAGCGACCCGAACCCCGATGGCGTGGACCAGACCGGTCGACCCTACTTCGGTCAGTTCTCAGGTTACGGAAACATCAACGAAATCCAGAGCATCGGCAACTCGAACTACAACTCACTGCAAGCGACCCTGCGGGCATCGAACTACCGTCACATCTCTGCGCAGGCTGCCTACACCTGGTCGCATGCGTTTGACGACGTGACGGCTTATCGTGGAGCGCTACCGCAGGACAGCACGAACTTCAAGGGCGACTACGGCCAAGGCGATTTCGATACCCGGCAGACCTTAGTTGGCGAGGTGTCCTATGAGGTTCCGGGACTCGAGGCGCATAAGAAAATCACCGGTGGATTTCAATTGAACAGCGTCTTCGCCTTCCACTCTGGCCTTCCCTTCACGGTTCTCACGGATGGCCAGACCGACAACACAGGCGAAGGAAACCAGCGCGCCAACTTGATCGGAGACCCCTATGCCGGCTATAAGAAGCAATCGGTTACCGCGAATGATGGAAACTGGCTGAACCCCGCTGCATTCGCCGAACCGGATCCAGGTACGTTCGGCACCACGCACCGCAATGCTTTTATCGCACCGGGATTTGGCGATGTGGACTTCTCAATCTTCAAGAACACGAAGATCGGCGAGCGCGTCAACACGCAGTTCCGAGTAGAGTTTTACAACCTCTTCAACCGGACCAACTTTGCCCCGCCGCTGGGTGGCGCGAGCGGAAGCTACAATCCTAACCAAGCTACGATCGGTTCTCTCCAACTGTATGACACCATCGGCGACTTCAATGGCGCTCCTGGCATCGGGGCAGGCGAACCATTCAACACGCAATTGGCTTTGAAAGTCACCTTCTAACCGTGATCAGGTTTCAGTGATCAGTTGTCAGTAAAAAGCAGGAATGCCGGGTGCTGAAAACAGCCCCGGCATTTCTATGTTCGCCACAACTATGAAAGGCCCCGCCGGTGTGGCGAGGCCTTTTTCATTGGCTGGATTCGGTTGTCTTTACGACAGGTGCGAGAAGGGTCGCTCCTGGAGTCTGCGAGGCAGCTTAGGAGGATTCAAGCCGACTGTGGAACTGCTCATGGTTTCTTTGAAGGCCTTTTGGAAGGCCGCCATCTCGTCTGGAGTGCCGACGGTGATGCGCACCTGCGTGGGCCATGCCGGCCAGATGCGGCCGATGTACATGTCCTTGGCTGCCAGGGCCGCCTGGACTTCTTTACCGGGCCGCCGAACGTCGAGCATGAAGCAATTGCTCTCAGAAGGCGTTGCTGCATAGCCTTCGCTCTTGAGCCACGCGATGGTTTGGGCGCGGGTGTCAGCGATGATCTTCTTTCGGGTTGGAATCAAGTCCGCATCGAGCAGGCTGGCTTTGGCCGCAGCGACGGCGGTGATGGGCAGGGCATTCTGTCCGCTGAATGCTGCAATCTTTTCGAGCAGGTCGGGGCGTCCAACGGCGAAGCCCATGCGGATGCCGGCCATTCCATAGAGTTTCGAGAAGGTGCGCAGAACGATGACGTTCTTGCCTTCTTTGACGAAGTCGAGCGATCGCGGGGCGTCGCAGAGGTGAATGTAGGCCTCGTCAATGAGCACAATCGTGTCTTTTGGCGCGTTGGCGACCGCGTACTCGATGTCGCTGCGAGGGGTGCAGGTGCCGGTTGGGTTGTTGGGGTTGCAGATGTAGATCACGCCGGGATTGGAAGCGGCGGCGAGCATGGCCTTGATGTTGTGTGAGGCCGCGCCTTTGGGGTCGGCCAGCGGCACCTTGATAACAGGCGCACCGGAAACCTGTGCGGCCCACATTGGCGCTTCGTATCCTGGGTCGCCAATGACGAGCGGCTTGTCTTTGCTGGTGAAGGCGAGCACGGTGTAATGCAGCGGCTCGGTGGAGCCTGCAAAGGGAATCACGGAATCGGGCTTCAGGCCCCCCTGCTTGGCGAAGATATCGGCCAGTTCCTCTTCCATTGTGAAGAGATAGCGGCCGCCTCGGGGGACGATATTCACCATTGCCTGACGAGCAGCTTCCGAGGGCCCCATGGGATTCTCGTTGGCGTCGATGTGAATGCCCTTGTTGGGATCGGCAAAGTGGGGGCGTGCGGCGAGGGCTAGATGCGCCTCGGTAAGCATTGGCAGGCTGGCCAGCGCGGAAGCGCCAGCGGCGAAGCGGAAGAAACCTCGGCGAGAGATGCCGGAGGACACTACTGGATCGACGGTCGGGTACATCGGCGCGACTCCTTCATGTGGGAATTCAGGTGGGAATTGGATTGGACAAATTGGACAAGCGGATGGTTTAGCCGCGGCAGGGCTGCAGAATGCCGGGAAGTAAGTGACGTTGGGAAGAGGAAGAGTAGTCCCATGCTTCAAGTTATCGAGGAAACGCCGCGAATACAAGGGGTAAATGAGCGGGTGGAAGAGGCGCGGCGCAGATCTGACGCTTCGGGCCGCTATGGACGCCCCGATGAATTGGTTGGGTGTACACGGCTGGGTTATGCTCGTCTCTTTCCGGGCACGAGAACCTGGGGCACGAGAACAGGACGGTGGCTTTGCTGCGGCTTTGCTGCGCGAAAAAGGAAGGCGAAGACTGACCGAGCTGCGACGGTGTCCGGCGGTATATTGCATGCCGGGTGGGTTGTGGTAGACTCCGTCGGGAAAACGATTTCTCCCGTGCAGTTGCTCAGAACCGACCAGTTCTTTTGGTCGCTTGCTCGATTCGCGCGCCGGAGGTGAGATTATTTCACCCCGCTGCTTGACAAGTTATGCAGTAAACCCATTTACTTATGGGCGAACGTCTATTGCCTTCGCGGACGCATTCACTCAATTTCAGGTGACTCAATGTTTGGTTTGGTCCCAATCTCCGCCGCCGGTCTGCCCCATTCGGCTGCAGCACTTCTCGCGCTAAGTGCTCCGTCTCTGGCGCACTTAAGTGTGCTCGACATCGCGGTCATTGCCATTTACTTCGTGATGGTGATCTGGATTGGCTTCTATCTCAAGGGCCAGGCCAACACCAGCGAAGAGTTTTTCATGGCCGGCCGCGAGATGACGGCATGGATTGCAGGCCTCAGCTTCGTGTCTGCGAACCTTGGGTCGCTGGAACTGATGGGTTGGGCGGGGTCGGCTTACCAGTACGGCATCCTGGCCGCGCACTGGTACTGGGTGGGCGCCATTCCTGCCATGCTGTTCCTGGGCATCGTGATGATGCCGTTCTACTATGTTTGCAAGACGCACTCTGTGCCGGGATATTTGAAATTGCGTTACGGGCAGGGAGCGAGCATCGTGTCGGCGTTCTCGTTCGCTTTTATGACGGTGTTGATGAGCGGCGTGAACATGTTCGCCATGGCTGTGGTGATGAAGGTGGTGCTGGGCTGGAACCTGCACTTCTCAATCATTGTCTCGTCGCTCGCGGTGGCCGCTTACGTTGCGCTGGGCGGTTTGCGCTCCGCTATTTTCAACGAGGTACTGCAGTTTGTGCTGATCTGGGGTGGCGCGCTGCTGGTGCCCATTCTCGGCTTGGTCGAGGCTGGAGGATGGGCGGGATTCAAGGCCAAACTGGCACATAATATCGCCACCGGCGCGATTGTACCTGGCGACTACACGCACATGTGGCGAAGCATGGGGCACTTTACCGACAACCCGATGGGCATTCACTGGACCGGCATCGTCTTTGGATTGGGATTTGCGATTAGCTTCGGTTACTGGACCACGGACTTTCTCGTGGTGCAGAGGGTACTCGCAGCAAATAGCCTGCGGTCGGCGCGCATGGCTCCGGTGATCGGATCGTTCTTCAAGATGGCAGTTCCGCTGATTGTAATTCTGCCCGGCCTTCTAGGCCTCGTCGTGTTACAGAATGCGGATGGAAGCCTGATGCATCTCGTGGGTCAGAACCTGGCCACTCCAGAATCGGGACTGCACAGCTACAACGAAGTGCTGCCGTTGATGCTGGTGCGCTATTGTGCTCCTGGCCTGTTGGGGCTCGGCATCACCGCATTGATCGCGGGATTTATGAGCGGAATGGCCGGCAACGTGAGCGCCTTCTCCGCCGTCTGGACCTACGACATCTATCAGCCACTGATCAACAAGAATGCACCTGACGAGCATTATGTGACGATCGGACGATGGGCCACTATTCTTGGCGTGGTCGTCTCCATCGGCACGGCCTACCTGGTGATGAGCAAAGCCGGCATCATGGATTATGTGCAGGCGCTTTTCAGCTTCTTCATCTCGCCCCTGCTCGGTGTGGTTCTGATGGGAATGTTCTGGAAGAGAGCCACGAAGCAAGGCGGCTTCTGGGGTCTGTTGATCGGCACGCTCACTTCCATTGGTCTGTGGGCCTGGGTCTATTTTTACCCTCCGGCACTGCGCTATGTCGCCATTTCGCCCAATGCCAGGGACATGGCTGAGAACATGTACCGTGCCTTGTGGTCAGTCATCGTTGCCGTTCTTGTCACATTTGTGGTGAGCCTCTGCACCAAGGCTCGGCCGATCGCTGAGCTGAATGGACTTGTCTATGGGGCGACGAAGCTGCCCGAGGAAGAGCCCGTGCCGTTTTACAAGAACGAGTATTTCTGGCTGGTGATCGCGATCATCGGGTTTCTGGGCCTCAACATCATCTTCTGGTAAGGAGAAGGCGCATGCATTCAGGACACATTTCAATCTGGTTTTTCATTGGGGTCCTTCTCACCATCTACGGCGCTCTGATTTCAGGCTATGGGCTTTATGAGCTTGTGATCGGCCAGACTGCCAATGTAATTTTGGCCAATCTGCACGCCCCGGTATGGTGGGGTGGTCTGCTGTTGGCACTCGGCCTCTTTTACGGCGTTCGATTTCGCCCGGGCCGCAACGGTTAAGTTGTGAGTGCGTCACTCAAGGAGTCAGGAAAACATGGCAACACTACGAACTATGACATTTGGCGTAATTGTAGGCAATCGCGGATTCTTTCCGGATCATTTGGCCAAGACCGGCCGTGAAGAAATCATTTCCGTTCTCGAGGCCGCAGGTGCACGGGCGATTGTCTTAGGCCCGGATCAATCAAAATACGGCGCGGTGGAAACGTATGCAGAGGCGCAGCATTGCGCCGAGCTCTTCAAGAAGCATGCGGAAGAGATTGACGGCATCATTCTGACGCTACCCAACTTTGGCGAAGAACGCGGCATCGTGGATGCCATCCGGCTTTCGGGGCTCAAAGTGCCGGTGCTGGTGCAAGCTACTCCCGACCGGTCAGAGGCGATGACCATCGCTACGCGCCGCGACAGCTTTTGCGGCAAGATGAGCGCATGCAACAACATGATGCAGTATGGCATCAACTACTCGCTGACAACCCTGCATACGGAAGCGCTAAATTCGGCAGAGTTCAAGGCGGATCTGGAGTGGTTCTCAGCGGTCTGTCGCATTGTGAAGGGGCTGAAGAATCTCCGCATTGGCGCCATTGGAGCACGGCCTACTGCGTTCAATACGGTGCGCTACTCCGAGCGGATCTTTGAAACCAGCGGTATCACGATCGAGACGATTGATCTCTCAGAAATCTTCGGCCGCATCAATCGCATGAAAGATACCGACGATGCCGCGCAGGCCAAGCTCGCGGCGATCACGAAGTATGTCACCACGACCGGCATTCCTGATGACGCGCTGCTCAAGATGTCCAAGCTGGGCGCAGTTATCGATGGCTGGATGAAACAGACACACGTCACCATCAGCGCCGTGCAATGCTGGACCTCGATGGAGGAGTACTTCGGCGTGGTTCCATGCACCATCATGAGCATGATGAGCAACGACCTGATCCCCTCGGCCTGCGAAACGGACGTGCCCGGCACTCTGAGCATGTACATGCTGGCGCTGGCCTCAGGCTCGCCGTCTGCGCTGCTCGACTGGAACAACAATTATGGCAGCCACCCCGACAAGTGCGTATGCTTCCATTGCTCGAACCTGCCCAAGCACTTCTTCCAGGATGTCAAGATGGACTACCAGGAAATTATTGCCGGCACAGTAGGCAAGCTGAATACCTTCGGCACCTGCGTAGGCCGCGTGAAGGCAGGAACCATGTGCTTCGCGCGCTACTCGACCGACGACCGTCGTGGCATCGTTCGCGGCTATACAGGCGCTGGCAAATTCACCGACGATCCGCTGGAGACATTTGGCGGGGCAGGCGTGGCTGAGATTCCGCAGTTGCAGAAACTTCTCAAATACATTTGCCGCGAAGGCTTCGAGCATCATGTCGCTGCAAATTTCAGCGATGTCTCAAAAGCAGTGCACGAGGCTGCCCGGTACATGGGATGGGAAAGCCACTATCATCCTGAGCTCGAAGACTAATTGGATTTAAGGATCGATCGGGCGTTGACGTCAATGTCGACGCCCGAATTAATTTGCGGGAATTATTGCAGAAGGAAACGCAATCATGAGTAAACGAATTGGCAAGGACCTAGTGGTGAACGGGGCCACGCTGGTGACCGAGGCCATGTGGAATGGCGAGTTGGACGCGAAGCACGAAAAGCTTATTGAGTGGATGCGCGCTCAAAATCTGGCCGGAGTACTCATCAAGCGAAACGAAAACGTGGCGTGGTTGACGGGCGGTGCGGTGGAGTTGCGCGTGCTCACTCCCGGAGAGACCGGTGTAGCTTCGCTGCTGGTGACTGCGGAAGGGAAGCGCTACTACTTCACAACTGAGAATGAAGCGCCGCGGTTGCATGATGAAGAATTTGGAGCGCTGGACTTTGAGCCGGTCATCTTTCCGTGGTATGCGGACGATACGGCCTCTTCCGCGGCGAAGCTTGCTGGAGGTCCGCTCGGATCGGATACGCCGGGCGCGGGAATGACGCCGGTAGATTTGTTTCCGCTTCGCGCCTCGCTGAGCGACACCGAAATTGCTCGGTACCGCTGGCTGGGAACGGAGACAGCGGCCGCCACGGTGGAGTCGTTGTATCAGGTTGAGCCGGGACTGAGCGAGTACGACCTCGAGGCGATAACCGCAGGCAATCTGCTGCGTCGCGGAATTTTGCCGTCGGTCTATCTCTACGCGGTTGACGAGCGTATCTATAAATACAAGCACGCAGTTGCGCGCGGGAAACGCCTCAAACAATATGCAATGCTGAATCTTTGCTCGCGCAAATGGGGACTTGCGATTTCGATTACGCGCTTCCTTCACTTTGGCGAATTGCCGGGTGAACTTGCGGCTCGTTTCAAATCGGCGGCACAAGTGAATGCGGCGCTGATGGATGCAATGCGCGTGGGCGCGTCGTCCGCGGAGTTGTTTCGAGTAGCGCAGGCAGCATATGCGGTCGAAGGATTTCCTGGCGAAGAACGGTTCCATCACCAGGGTGGTCCGACGGGATACGGCGAGAGGGAGTGGGTTGCTACCCCGAACGGAACGCAGACGGTTGTGAACAATCAGGCGTTCGCGTGGAACCCGAGCATTCGTGGGGGTAAGGCTGAGGATACTGTCATTTTGCGCGATGGGGTGATCGAGTGGCTCACGGCTACACCCGAACTGCCGGTGATCAACGCAAGCGTGAATGGGAAGATTTATCCCGCAGCCGGAGTGCTGGTGAAGTAAGGCAGGGATCAGGGATCAGGGACGAGGGAAAAGGGATTAGGTGACGGTTCGTTGCTAGACCTTGTTGGACTCTATCGGTTGAAGCGTGAGACGTGCTGTGAGTACTACCAGTGCGGCCCACAAAACGTCGGCGCCCAGCAGATGGGCGATTTGCAGCCACACCGGCGCAAGCAGCACGACGTCCAGCACACCCAAGATATATTGCGCAGCCAACAGCAGGAGCACGAGGGCGGAGAGGCCGCGATTATCCCAGTGTGCGGTGCGCTGAGCGGCGCGAACGAGCAGCCAGATGAGGAAGATGCTTGCGACAAACGCGATAGTGGGATGCGTCCAGCGCCAACGCACCAGCCAGCCGCTGGTGGCCGAAAAATCCTGCGCCAATGCTGAACCGAGAGATGTGGCTGGAAAGAGTGTGTCGCCGAGGGCAGCGAGCGAACCGGTAACGCCGACGATGAGCACCACCACAACTCCTGCGATGGCGCTGAATGGTGCGACCAGCCGAGTAGTGGTTCGCAAGAATCCTTGGCGGCGACTGAGCAGATGAGCTGTCAATGTTAGCGCCGCCAGCAGCAGCAGCGTGTTGGTCAGATGCAATGCGAGATATGCGGGTCGAATTGGCGACTGGCTCTGAGCCGTGAGTCCCAGTTTGACGAGAAGCGCGCCGAGGATGGCCTCAATGAGCGTGAAGGCAACAGACGCAACGGCGGCCGCACGCGCGAGATGGCCGCGGATGGTGCCGGCGAACGTCCACACCAGCAGTCCGACGGCCGAAAAGAACGAGATGCCGCTTGTGATGCGATGTGTGAACTCGATGATGGTGTTGGAGCTGGCAGAGTGCTGCAGGACAGTGCCGTTGCACAAAGGCCAGTGGTTGCCGCAGCCAGCGCCGGCGCCCGTGGCACGCACCAGGGATCCCCAGAGAATTACGGCGACGAAGTACGAGAGCACCACCCACGCAAAACGACGCAGGGCGGGTGATGGCAGACGTTTCAAATCGACCGAGGCGGCAACAGCATGCATGAAAGAGGGCTCCGGATGGAACCCTTTAGTGTAAAACAGACGGCCATCGCAATGTTTTTGACGGTCGAGGCCACTGCGCGACGCTGAGATGCACTCAGTTCTCCATCAGCCGCACGACGTGATTCACGATCATCAGGTCTTCAGCGGGTGGAATCACGTGAACCTTGACCGGCGAGTTCCCCGCTGAAATGATGGCTTCGCCGCGCACGTTGTTTCGATCCGCGTCGAGGACGATGCCAAGTGCGCCGAGGCCCGCACAAATTTCAGCGCGACAGGCGATGTCGTTCTCGCCGATGCCCCCGGTGAAGACAAGCATGTCGAGCCCGTTCAGCTCGGCTACAAAGCTGCCGATCCATCTGGCAATCGTCCATGTAAATTTGTCGACGGCCAGCCGCGCCTTTGCGTTGCCATCTTTGATCGCTTCGCGCAGGTCGCGCATATCGTTGGAGAGTTCACTTACGCCGAGGAGCCCGGACTTCTTACTGACGACGATTTCCAGTTGATCTGCAGCTTCGACCGCGCTCGTGGTTTTCTCCGCAATCTTGTGGAGGATGTATAGCAGCACGCCGGGATCGATGTCGCCGGTGCGCGAACCGCTGATGATGCCGCCCGTCGGCGTGAGTCCCATGGAAGTGTCGAGGCATTCGCCATTGTGAATCGCGGAGATCGAAGCGCCGTTGCCGAGATGCGCGACGATCAGCTTCTCAGGAACGTTGGGCTGCAACTGGTAGATGATCGACTCGTACGATATTCCGTGGTAGCCGTAGCGCCGCACGCCCATGGCCGAGTACTCCTCGGGAATGGGCATGTGCGTGACCACCTCGGGCATGGTTCGATGGAAGTAGGTGTCGAGGATGGCGAAGTTTGGAACGCCGGGAAAAAGCTTAAGCGCTTCGCGCATGATGTAGACGGCGATGGGCGTGTGCAGGGGAGCAAGGGCGGCGTAACTCTCGATCTCGTCGATTAATTCGGGAGTAATGCGCTGGTTTTTGTTGACCGTTGGACCGCCGCATACGGTGCGATGGCCGATGGCTGCGGGGGCGGGGAAGTCGCCGGAATGAAGCGCGTCGGCAACCATCTTGAACGCAACTGCGCGGTTGGGCAGAGGCGGGGTCTGATCCACGAGCTTTTTGCCGTCGGCATCCTTGATCCAAAACTTACCGTTGTCGGTCCCGATGCCGTCAACGGCGCCTTCGTGAAGCTTGGTCCGCTGGCCATCGCCAGCTTCATATATTGCGAATTTGATGGAAGAAGAACCACTATTCAAAACCAGAACCGGCAAAGACGACATCAAATGAACCCCTTGCGATCAAAAATGAAAATCGGTGATTCTACTGAGCGGGCCAACGCCAGTTCCGAATCTCTGGCAGGTCATCGCCGTTTTCTGCGACATACAGATGGTGGCGCTGGATGGCCTCGGAGTACCACTGGCGCGCGGTTTCAACTTGCGGGGCTAGCCGCGAGACACGCGTGATTGCGTCAAGCGCTAGTTGGAACCGATCGATGTTGTTGAGCACGCACATGTCGAAGGGCGTGGTTGTGGTGCCCTCTTCTTTGTAGCCGCGCACGTGGATGTTGTCGTGGTTATGCCGCCGATACGTGAGCCGGTGAATGAGCCATGGGTATCCATGAAAGGCGAACACAACGGGCACATTGGGCGGGAAGATTTCGTCGTACTCTTCGTCGGGAAGTCCGTGAGGATGCTCCGAAGAGGGTTGAAGGGACATAAGGTCGACGACGTTGACGACTCGAATGCTCAAGTCGGGCGCCTGGACGCGCAGCAGGCTCACAGCAGCCAGAGTTTCCGAAGTCGGCACGTCGCCGCAGCACGCCATGACCACGTCGGGATCGCCTTCGTCGTTCGACGCCCATTTCCAGATGCCGAGGCCAGTCGTGCAATGGGCTACTGCTTCATCAATGGACAACCACTGCGGGGCGGGCTGTTTTCCGGCTACGATCAAGTTGATATAGTGCCTGCTGCGCAGGCAATGATCGCTCACCGAGAGCAGCGTGTTCGCATCGGGCGGCAGATAGATGCGGACCACGTCAGCTTTTTTATTGAGCAGATGGTCGATGAAGCCGGGATCCTGGTGCGAGAAGCCATTATGGTCCTGTCGCCACACGAGAGAACTAAGCAGATAGTTGAGAGATGCGATGGGCTTGCGCCAGGGAATCTGACGGGTGACTTTCAACCACTTGGCATGTTGATTGACCATGGAATCGACAATGTGAATGAAGGCCTCATAGCAACTGAAGAAGCCATGCCGCCCGGTGAGCAGGTAGCCCTCAAGCCACCCCTGGCACATGTGCTCGCTCAGGATTTCCATGACGCGGCCGGTTTGTGAGAGGTTCTCGTCGACAGGCAGCGTCGCTTCCATCCACGTCTTGCCGGTGCCGGTAATCACGTCGCCGATACGGTTGCTGGCGGTTTCGTCTGGACCGAAGATGCGGAAGTTCTTCTGCTCCTTGTTTGCTTCCATGACCGCGTGCAGCAACTGCCCAAGAACGCGTGTGGACTCGGCATCTCCCTGGCCACGTCCTTCGATTTTGATAGCGAAGTCGCGGAAGTTGGGTACTTTGAGAGGCTGCAGCAGCAGGCCGCCGTTGGCGTGGGCGTTCATGCCCATGCGGCGGCGGCCTTTCGGCGCTATGTCGGCCAGCTCCGAGCGGAAGGCGCCCTTTTCGTCAAACAACTCTTCGGGTTTGTAGCTGTGCATCCACTCTTCAAGCAGGCGCAAGTGGTCGGGCTTTTCGCGGAGTTCGGAGAAAGGCACCTGGTGAGCGCGCCACGTATTCTCCACCGGCTTGCCATCGACGAATTTGGGACCGGTCCATCCCTTGGGTGTGCGCATGATGAGCATCGGCCAGGCCGGACGCTCGGTAGAGCTGCCTTCACGCGCGTTCTTCTGGATGGCGGCGATACGGTCGAAGATAGTGTCGAAGACTGCGGCGGCCTTCTGATGCATCGTCGCCGGGTCATCGCCTTCGAGCGTGAACGGCTCATAGCCGTAGCCGCGCATCAACTGCTCCAACTCGGCGTGTGGAATTCGCGCGAGCACGGTCGGGTTGGCGATCTTGTAGCCGTTGAGGTGGAGAATAGGCAGCACGGCGCCATCGGTGGCGGGATTGAGGAACTTGTTGGAGTGCCAGCTTGTTGCCAGCGGGCCCGTCTCAGCCTCGCCATCGCCCACGACGCAGGAGACGATCAAGTTGGGATTATCGAAGGCTGCTCCAAAGGCGTGCACGAGAGAGTAGCCGAGTTCGCCGCCTTCGTGAATAGAGCCAGGCGTCTCAGGCGCGACATGGCTCGGGATTCCGTAAGGCCAGCTGAATTGCCTGAAGAGTCGCTTGATGCCGTCGCGGTTCTGCTCGATATGCGGATAGATCTCTGTGTAGGAGCCTTCGAGATACGTGTTTGCCACCAGCCCCGGTCCCCCGTGGCCTGGGCCGATGATGTAGAGCATGTCGAGATTGCGCTCTCGAATGAGCCGGTTCCAATGAACGTAAAGGAAGTTGAGTCCTGGCGTGGTTCCCCAATGACCCAACAGGCGTGGCTTCACGTCATCCAGAGTCAACGGGCGCTCGAGCAGCGGATTGTCTTTGAGGTAAATCTGCCCGACGGAGAGATAGTTAGCGGCGCGCCAGTAGGCGTCCATTTTGGCGAGTTCTTCGGGACTTAGAGGACCGGAGACAGCAGCTTCGGTTCTCATTGCATCTATTGTCGTTGCATCGCTCATGATGAACCTCGCAGGGGGAGTTCGCGACTTATCAGCGTAGCAGCCGCGGGTTGAAGTCTTGAGTGATTGATGTCACAGAGAGACTAGATGTTGGCTTGGGTTGGGCTTCGCGTTCGCCCAAGTTATTGTGCGGTTAGCGCTTGGCATTCCTACATTGTGCGTCGGTATTGGCGCCAGCACAGTGCAACGTTGGACACTTTCATGTTGCCTTAGTTCGCGTGAATCCAGCGCTAAAAGTAGCGTTTGAGTTTGAGAATTCGCGACTCAAAGCCATACCAGAGTGCGGTGGCGAGCGCGGTGGAAGCGGCCAGCCGAAAAGCCACGACGGCGAGGTTGCCGGGGATTCCGTATTTGTCCATTCGCGCATCGAACCAGCCGAAGTAGACAAAGACCATGATGTGAATCATGTAAAGGCCGTAGCTGATGCGTCCATAGAAGGCCAGCGGGCCGCGGCTCAGCAGCGTGTTGATCGGATTGCGTGCGCCTCGCCACCCCCGCGACCACCCAGAGGGTTCCCGCCTGTCGCCGGGGACCCCGGTGGTCGACGCAATGGCTGCGAGCACTGATCCGGCGAAACCGGTGGTCAGGGCTGTGTCAAGAAATGCCGTGCCGCCTGCGATGGTGGCCGCCGCGAGGAAGCCCGTGGGAATCGCGATAAGGCCGATGGCGAGCCAAGTGCGGCGGCTGACCGGCAGAGTGTAGAGGCCCAGCGCAAGCAGGCTGCCCATCGCGATGCCATCGATATGCGTCACGGTGTGCGTCGGCGTGATCCAGTCAAAGTGGGTGAGCCGGAGAAGAGGTGCGGCGATCAGTGCAGTTGCGAGGAACGAGCCGAGCATCCAAGGGCGGCGCAGGATTCGGACCAGCGGAGCCCAAAGGAAGTAGTACTGCTCTTCAATCGCGAGCGACCATGTTGGGCCGATGGAGGATGGCAATGCGAGGCGGAAGAGATTTTGCACGAAGAGAACGTAAGCCCACCACGGCGCGGTTCTGATCGCGTCGATCGTCGTCGAGCCAACGAACCATTGCGCATTCAAATAGCAGACGGCCAGGACGAGCACGTAAACCGGCCAGATGCGGAGCGCGCGGCGGCCATAGAAATTGCGGAAGTAGTGAGGCTTCCAACGCGCTTCAAGCAGGATGGAGGTGATGAGAAAGCCGGATAGCACGAAGAACAGGTTCACTCCTGTCCATCCCCAGAGCGAACTCGAGTAGACCCAAGTGCCCTCGAGTCGCGGATGGCAGTGATAGAAAACCACGGACAGAACGGCGATGCCGCGCAATCCCTGGAGTTCGGGGATGTAGGAGGGAAGCCAGGTTGGGCGTTGGATTTGCAAGATAGCGAGTAGTAAGGTTAGCGGAGTTAGCAAGTCGGCGAGTCAGCGCCGAGCCATCGATCAGAAGGAGGAGACGAACTAGTTCGGCTTGAGTTCTGTTACGGGAGTCGTCGGATGATATCGCTCTTCATCAACCGATTCCCACACTTCGTTCTCGTGCACTTTAAAGGCTGTCGCAACATGACGCACGAGTGCCGCGATCAAGGCTCCGTAATCCTTGTGGTCCATTTCGCCCGGGTAAAGGTGAGTTTGAATCTGTCCGTCATTCTCGAAGACGATGATCAGGGGCGAATCGATTCTCATTTCCGGCTTCGTTTCAGTAGACATGGATGTTTACCCGGCGGCTAGCTGCTTGGCGCGCTCGGTGGCGCGCATTACGGCTTTGATGAGCGTGACGCGGAGGCCGCCTTCCTCCAGTTCTAAAATGCCGTCGATGGTGCATCCGGCGGGAGTCGTGACGGCGTCCTTTAGCAGGGCGGGGTGGTAGCCGGTTTCAAGCACCATTTTGGCTGCGCCGAAGGTCGTCTGCGCGGCCAGTTGGGTTGCAGTCTCGCGAGACAGACCGACCTTTACTCCAGCTTCGGCGAGGGCCTCGATGATGATGTAAATGTAGGCCGGTCCGGAAGCGGAGAGACCGGTGACGGCGTCCATGTGTTTCTCGTCGACCACGACGGTGCGGCCGACGGTTTCGAAGATGCGCTGCGCCAACTCCATCTGCTCGGGTTTGACGAAGCGACCGCGGCAGAGGCCGGCAGCGCCGGCGCCGAGGGCCGAAGGCGTGTTGGGCATGGCGCGGATGACGGCGATTTCCATGCCGGCGGCTTCTTCAATCGCGCGGGTTTTTACGGATGCGGCGAAGGACACGATTGTCTTGTTCGTGGTGAGCGCGGGGCGAATTTCCTCGATCAGGTCCGGCACCTGGAAGGGCTTGACGCCAATCAGAATCAGGTCGGCCCGTTTGGCCGCGGCCAGATTGTCGGTGCTCACATCCACGCCGGATTGGGTGCTCAGGGCAATCGCCTTCTCGGTATGAGCTACGGTCGCGAAAATCTGATTGGGCGCAAAGAGGTTCTGCTTGAGAAAGGCCTGCAAAAGGATGCCGCCCATCTTGCCTGCGCCCAGCACCGCCACGCGAATGTGGGGCAACTGAGCGGGTATTTCGGTGGCCTCTACGGCTATCTCCGCCATGTTTTTCCTTGATTGATTGAGAGTGGTGGTTCAGCTATCAAGGATACTCGCTTCGAACCGCAGGCGCGACAAACTCTGAGTTGCCGTCGCGACGGGGAGCGATGAACGATCGGCGCAGGCGGGGTCGATGATGAACTCTTAGAAGTCTGCGAAAAACTCATTTTCGCGTCGGAAAGCTCTCCCTCAGGGGCTAAAGCCCAACGCATTTTCAGCTAGTTACGGCACGACTGAAGTCGTGCCCTGTTACAAAACGCGACCCGGCGTGAGTTTTTCCGCAAGCTCTTAGAAGTCTGCGCCTACTCGCTTCGAACTCATAGCTCTCCACGTTGCTGGCCGGTGAGAGTGGGGAGCGGATACCCCCACCCATATCCTGTAGACAAGTTCCTTGTTTTCAAGAGGCTGCGGGGAGGGTATCGCGCCAAAATCCTCTTGGCAAAGGACTTAGCTGCAGAATCCTCTCAGGAAAGGAGTTACGGCGCTTTTTCCGGTCTTTTTTCCCAAATCGTATCGCATTGCGGCATACTGGCCAAGCGGCAAAGGCAAAGTTCGAAGTGGGTTTCGACGCCGATGAAAGCGGTGGTGTTTTTTAGGACTGAGTGGAGCGGCGGAGGTTGAGTGGCTTCGCTCGCCTTTGAATCTCTATTGTGCGCCGGGGTTGGTAAATATCTGCAACCACCTGCGTTGGGGCGGATTGCCTTCGGCAGAACCCAATTGGGATCGCGGGACATGAAGCGCCCAATCGCAGAGCTGTAGTACCTGGTCCCGAAGTAGTCGTTTCCGGATTCTTGATCGCGTTCTTTGCCGGTGGAATTGCCAGATACATTGAATCTCATTTTGACTTAGCGCGAGACAGCTGAAAGGAGATCGTCGTGGGCGTCGCTATCGCGCATGGTCAAAGTCAGTTCATCGACCTTCCAGACCCCGTTTGATTTAGTCCCGATTACTTTCAAGGTTCCTTGGCCATTCTGTCCAGCAATTGGTATCCGCAGAAATGTGTGCCCTGAGTCCCCCGAGATTGCTGAGCTTCCTTCGACGGGCCATCCGATTCTGACCGGCTCTCCAACTTTAGCGTTGGCAATGCTGGACTGTTGCATTATATGAATAGCATCACTAAAAGGCGGGAGGGTCCGATTGAAAAGATCGACAGATATTGCAAGGACAAGCACAAGTGATGGCACCGAGAGGCATAACCAAAAGAACCTCCGCACTATGCCGGGTTCAGCCAAGATGGAGAGTGCGAAACGTCTGCGAAGAGCCCCATAGATCACATTCAATAGAATTCCGACGACGAAGGTCCCCTCCAATGTCCAGGTTGCTCTGCCGATATGAGCTGCCGGACAAACGATTACCCCAATTAATCCGCAAGTCATGACGATTGTCAGGCTACTTAGAAAGGCTTTCTCCTTCATGCGAACGCTCGATTCAATGTTATTGTGTCGACGCTGGCGTCGATGATGTTGAAAAGGCATCGGTAAAGAGATTGACGAATCTCGTTGAGGTTGGGATGAAGCATCTCGGAAGACTCGAGGGCCTGTTTTCGCGCCATGCGGACCAGGCCCGGATTGAAACGTCGCTTACTCGGACATTAACTCTTGCCTGGCGATGAAGCTTTTGAAAACACCGTCTGCGGTTGCATCGCGGTCGGCTGCGGGCCAGGTGGTATTCCACACCATGTAACCACCGGGAAGAGTGAAGGTCTTGAGACTGTTGGCGATTGCGCACAGGGTTGCGGCCTGCCATGCGTGGGTTTCCGTGTTGTAGGGATCCACACCCAAGCTTTTGGGCTTTGAGTCGCGAATGTCAGCCACTTGAGTGCCTATGAAGGCGAGGGCGATTGCCAATTCGTTCTTCTTGAGGCGCGCCATATCGAATTTGGCGTTATATAGCACGCCATCGGGTGAGTCGTGATCGCTTTTGGCGTCGGCATTTGGCAACGCTTCGTTGGAGATTCCGAAACTGACATTGACGCCGTTGTCCTCGCCGGGATTTCCGAAGGCTGCCGCTCCGCGCTCGATGGTGTCGCCGGGTGCGGTGCCGAGGCCGAAGGCTTTCGCAGCCTTATGCGCTGCTGCGAACTGATCTCCATCGGCTTCGGGCAAAATCTCGCCCTTGGTGATCGCGACAATCTTGGAGTAGTCGATCTCCTGTGAGGCAACATCGGAGACGGATTGCAGGACGAGGCGAGCGCCGTAGGCATTCATGTTTCCGAATCCGCTGATGGCTACGATCTTGCCGTTCGCGTCGCGGCGCAGCTCGGCGTGAGCTCCGTCGAGGCGACCGATGAGCGTGGCGGAGACTTCGTAGCGTGCGCAACCGAGGCACATGCCGCTGCCTTTGTAGGGCGTGGAGAGAAGGGAATCGAACTGCTTGAAGTCCTTGGTCTTTTCGAGGCTCACCGGCTTGCGCTCGGTGGCGGCAATTGTGCCTGCGAAGTTGTGTGCGGGCTGCAATTGAAGGAGAGCGGATGGACCAGCTTTGCCTTTTGTCCCTTCAAGATAGGAGAGCCAGATGGCGTTGAGTTGCTGGCCGCAATCGGAGCCCTTTACGACAAACTGGTCGAAGCCTGCTGCGACGGCGCCCTTGATGCGCACGATTTTTCCGTCGAAGGATTGAGGGCTTTTGAGAATGTCGCAGACGGTTGCATCGACCGTTTGGGCATGCAGGCAGCAGGAAAACGCAAATACCAGCGCGGAAGCGAGAAGGCGTTTCATTAGAGTTTCTCCGGTGAGCAGAGAGCGGGCCTGATTGCGGGGCCAGGCAAAAAAGGTCAGCTCTGATGTTTGGAACTGACCAGCCTATCACAAGAAAAATGATTGAGACGGTATCGTGTCGCACTTTGAACGGGTTATTTTTGCGCGCCGGATTTCTGGCTTGCGATCCAGGCGGTGACTCGCGAGGCGAGCACGTCGAGGGGCAATGACCCGGCGTCGATCACTTCGTCGTGGAAAGCGCGAATGTCGAACTTGTCGCCTAGCTCCTTCTTGGCGCGGTCGCGGACTTCGAGGATTTTGAGCTGCCCGATTTTGTATGCCAGCGCCTGACTGGGCCATGCGATGTAGCGGTCCACTTCCGATTGAATATCGGTCTCGTCGATTGCCGAATGGTCGTGGAAATACTGCACCATCTGCTCGCGGGTCCAGTGTTGGGAGTGGACGCCGGTATCTACGACAAGGCGAATGGCGCGCCAGATGTCGCCCTCGAGCCGGCCATAGTCGGAGTAGGGATCCCGGTAGAAGCCGACGTCTTTGCCAAGGCGCTCAGCGTAGAGTCCCCAGCCCTCAGAGAATGCGGTGTATCCGCCGAACTTGCGGAACTCCGGCATTCCCTGCAACTCGTGGCTGATCGAAATCTGCAGGTGATGTCCGGGGAGGCCCTCATGATAAGCGATCGCTTCCACATCGACCAGGTTGCGGTCCCTGACGTTGTAGGTGTCGATGAAAAGGCGTCCGGGACGGCTGCCGTCGGGAGTGCCGGGCTGGTAGTAGGCGGTGGCCGAATTCTTCTCGAGATAATCCGGAACTGGCATCACCTCGAAGGGAGCCTTGGGGAGACGACCGAAGAGCGAGGGCAGCTTGGTCTTCATCGGCTCCAGGTACCCGCGATACGCGTCGAGCAATGCATCGCGAGAGGTTGGCTTGAGCTTGGGATTGCTTTTGAGACTGGCCTGAAAGGTTTTCAGATCGTTGAAGCCGAGTTTTTGCGCGATGACCAGCATCTCGGCTTCATCTTTCTTTACTTCGTCGAGGCCTATCTGATGAATTTTGTCGGCGGTGAGGTCAGTGGTGGTGGTGCGGCGAATGAGGAACTGGAAATACTTCGCGCCATCGGGGAGCGCGGAGATGCCGGGCTGCTCGCGGCCCGCGGGAACGTAGGCCGCTTCGAGGAAACGCGCAAAGCGGAGGTAGGCCGGCAAGACTTGTTTTGTGATTGCGGCGAGCATTTCCTGCTTGATGCGTTCCTGTTCTGTGGCGGATATCGATGCGGGGAACTTTTTGAGCGGCAGAGCGAGCGGCGAATCTTCGGGCTTTTGAGTGGCCAACTGCTTTACCGGGGCGAGCGTTTTCTCGAGCAGGGACTTTGGCGGGACGCGCTTGTCTTCGAGGCCGATGGACATGTTGGCGGTCACCTGGTCGAAGGCTTTGGGAATTGCATGGAGGCGGGCGATCCAGTCGTCGTAGTCCTTTGTGGTGGCAAAGGGGAGCTCAGCTACCAATTGAGGATAGGTCGCGTAGATGCCGTTCATCTGATTCACAGGCATCTCCCATTCCTTGAATTCGGCGGCCTCTTCATCGTCTGCGAGATCCCGCATCAACAATTCGCGGCTGGTCTTTTCCTGATCGGACAATCCTGCGTCGTCAATGGCGGCGAGCTTGAGCAGGTAATTCTGCTCGGTGGCAAGCCACTGGTTGATCGCCGTTACGGAGTAGTCGGAGACTTGATCGTTGTAGCGCTTATCGCCGATGGTGGAAGCGAATTCGGGCGAAGTCTTCAGGTACTCTTCCCAATAATCGTGGAAGAGGCCGTTGAGCGCTTTGCGGCGATCCTCTACGGAAGTTGGCTGAGTTGAAGAAGGAGCCAGAGCTTGCGCGTGGAGTTGGGAGATGGACGGCCACACGAGCAACAGGGCGGCGAGAGATTGCAGGGCGAGTCTTTTCAACGCGGCGGGGTCCTTGAGATGGAGTGGGCGGCGAATACGCCTTCCAGTCGAGTGTAGAGCAAGGGGCCGCGCCTTCGTCTTGGCCCGCGGGCATATGGTTGGGGTGGCTGCCGGTGCTCTCAGTGAGACAGGATTGATTCGTTGCCCAAGATGCGGTAGAGGGTTGAACGGCTGATGCCGAGCTGGCGGGCTGAACGAAGCTTATTGCCGTGATTGAGATCGAGCACATAGCGCACATGCTGCGAGATCAATGCGTCGAGTCGAAGTGTTTCCGGGCGCGTCGCATAGGGCACGGGTAAAGGCGTCTCGGGTTCCGCAGGGATCTGCAGGTCCTCTGCGCGGATTACACCATTCACTGCCTCGATCAATGAGGATTCGAGAACACTGGCAAGTTCGCGCACATTGCCAGGCCAGTTGTGATGGAGCAGACGCGCCATTGCTCCCGGACCGAGGACGACGGGGCGCTGCCGGTATCGGGCGCAGATGCGATCGAGCAACGCCTGCGCGAGGGGGGCGATATCCTCTTTGCGGTGCCGCAGTTGCGGGATGATGAAGCGCACAGCCGTGAGACGAAACGCCAGGTCGGGCAACAGCAATCCTTGTGCAGCCATTTGGCGCAGAGAACTCTCAGACGAAGCTACCAATATCACGCGTTGCGGCGAATGATTCTGCACGGTCTTGAGCACGGAGAGCAAGAGACTCTGTCCCGGAGCTGCCAGCAAATCGACTCGGTCTAAATAGGTGAAGCCTTTCAAAGAGGATGGATCCGCCTGGGTTATCAGCCACTCGCGCGCATCATGGCGTTGGAAGCTGCAATTGGCCATTGGGGACCGGCTGTGGAGAAACCGCGCCAACGTTTGCTTGCCGGCGCCATGATCGCCCTCAACGGTCGCAACCTGGAAGTGGGGAGCTACCATCTCCGCCTGCATCAGCAGCTTTCGCCAAACGGCATTCACACCCACGATCGGCGCCGGCGGGGCTGTATTCAACTGGCCAGAATCAAGGTCGGAAGAGAAGGGTCGCGGCCGGATTTGAGCGGCGGTCTGCATGGAGATCAAGTGCCTCGCCTCCGTGCCCCGTCTTTGGTTCACAGGGCCGACAAAAAAATCATCGGCATCGCTGCCAAAAACATGAACCGGCGAGAATTGATCTCACCGGTTCGGGTGTAACGCAGCGGGTCTTGGGTGTGCCGCTTTAGCGGAATCGTTTGGAAGGTTCGTCAGAGTAGATCTGTCCGTCACGAATGTGCACGACGCGGTGCGCGTAGTCCGCGATGTCGGGTTCGTGAGTCACCAGCACAATGGTGTTTCCCTTCGCGTGCAATGTATCGAAGAGCGCCATGATCTCAACGCCGGTTTTCGAGTCGAGGTTTCCAGTGGGCTCGTCGGCCAGAATAATGGAGGGACTGTTTACCAGGGCGCGCGCGATCGCCACGCGCTGGCGCTGACCGCCCGAGAGCTCATTGGGTTTATGGTTCATGCGCGATTCCAGCCCCACGTTGGTGAGGGACTGCTTGGCACGCTCAATCCGCGCGGCTGCGGGGGTGCCGTTGTAGATCAGGGGCAACTCCACATTGTGCAGAGAGGATGCCCGCGACAGCAGATTGAATGTCTGGAATACGAATCCAATCTCCTTGTTGCGGATCCGAGCCAGTTCGTCGTCGTCCAGTTCGCTGACCAATTGGCCGTTGAGCCAGTAGCGGCCCTTCGATGGCGTGTCGAGGCAGCCGATGAGGTTCATCAGCGTCGACTTGCCGGAGCCGGATGGACCCATGATGGCGACATACTCGTTATGCTTGATGCGCAGGTTGACGCCGCGCAAGGCTTGCACCTGCTGCTCCGAGCCCATATCGTATGTGCGCCAAAGATCCTCAACAACGATCATGTCGCCATTGGGCACCCCAGAGACTGGCAATTCGATCTCGGTAGTGGTAGTGATCAGAGCCATCCGAATCTCATCCTTTGCATGCTGTCTATTCGGTCCCGATGGTGCGAGGGGTGATCAAAACTAGAATCCACCTCGCGAGTCCAGCTTGACGCTCTTACCGTTATGAATTTCCCAACAGGACAACGGGTTTCGCCGTATCCCGCTTCAGCAACGCGCCGTCTTTTAACGTGCGCAGTGTCTTGTAGGGTCCAGTCACTATCTCCTGTCCTTCGATGAGACCGGAGAGCACCTCAATATCGGTGGGGCCTGTGATTCCTGTGGTTACAGGAACAAACTTGGCGCGCTGCTTGCCGCGTCGGTCCTTCTCCACGACATAGACGCCTTGCACGGGTGGAGCCTTGACCTTTGACGGAGACACCGACGCGGCTTCCACTTTGCCATCGCTTCCGGCTGGAGGCGGCGTAAATGTTGTCAGCGCCTGAATCGGCAGCGAGAGCACGTTCGGCTTCTGCGCAGTGGTGATCTTGGCGGTCGTCGAGAGCCCCGGACGCAGCCCCTCGAAATTGCCATCGAGCGTGACCACAACTTTGAAGTCCTTGGCCTCTTCCGTGCCGGTGGTCGACTGCGAAGTGGCAACGCCGGTGGAGCGGAGGAGCGCCTGGTCGCCGACCAGTGTCACGTGGCCCTTAAAGGTCTTGCCTGGCACCGCGTCCACGCTCACCTCGGCCAGCTGGCCGATCTTGATATTAACGATGTCGGTTTCATCGACCTTGACTTCGGCGGTAATCACGCTCATGTCCGCGAGGGTCATCAGCGTTGAACCCTCGGTATTCTGGATACCGATCACAACTGTCTCACCCTCGCGAACCGGCATGTTGGTCACGATGCCATCGAAGGGCGCGGTAGCAATGGTCTTGCTGAGCATGTCCTGGTTGGCGCGAAGCGTCGCCACCTGGGTTCCCAAATGGCCGCGCGCGGAATCAGTCTGGGCCTTTGACTGGTTGAGCTGTGCCACGGCTTGCGCGACGGAGGCCACATCGAGGTCGTAAGCAGCCTTTTTGGCATCGAAATCCTGCTTGGCCATGATTCCGGCCTGATACAGGCTCTGGGCGCGGTCCCAATCCAGCTTCTTCTGTTCCAAATCCGCTTTGGCATGCTCCACATTGGCTTCGGAGGTCTTCTCAGCCGCAATGTAGGAATTGATGTCGGTTCTCGCCGCTGCGATGGCTGCCTGTTGCCCCGTGACAGAGGCGGCCTGCTGCACGTTCTCGATGGTGGCTACGGTCTGGCCCTTCTTAACCATGTCACCCTCTTTCACATAGAAGTGGGTAACGCGGCCCATGACGTTTGCGCCGACGTTCATGTAGGTCTTGGGTTTGATCTGGCCGGTTCCGCTGACGACGGTGGCCAGGTCCTGCCGGACGATCTTGGCAGTCAAAACCTTGGTGTAGCCGGACTGCTGCTTGATAACGAAGAAGGCAACAAGTCCTGAGGCTACAATTACGGCAAGGATAATCAATAAGATCTTTTTCATGGGCGGTACGTGCTCCAGATGTCTTCGTTGCTATTTTACGCAATTACCTATCGCATAGTTCCCTAACATCGGTGAATTCATCCCCGTGCTGATTTCCGGCGAGTTGCTTTCGACGCCAGCTACCCCACCCAGGGGATTTTGCGCCTTACCTGGATGATTTTCTTTGGCGGGTATTGCTTCCGCCTGTAGACTCGGGAACACGTGTACAGAGTGATTGCGCTTGTTGTATCTGACGCCGGAACGGTACGGTTTGTCTCAACTGTTTCTCTGCGGTTTCAGCGGTCCAAGGGGCTTTCCAGGTTACCTCTGGGCCACCCCGGCGTCCAACGGGTAGCGACATGTACGCGCAGTGCCTTGCCCAGTATCTTTGGGACCCGTAGAATAGGCGCTGTAGGAGCTTTTCATCGCAATGATGTTTAACGGACGTACGATCCTTCCAGTCGCATTGGGTTGCGGCCTCGCCTTTGGTTCCCTCGCCGGGCTACACGCCCAACAATCTCCAGGTTCATCCGCACAGGCTCCCGACCAGGAAGTTGACCCCCTCAAGCGCCCCCGCAGCGACGAGGACACGAGGAAGGCTCAAAAGGCGGTCCGGCAGGAACTCAAAGGCGCTTACAAGACCTGGCTCGAGCAGGATGCGATCTACATCATCTCGGACGAGGAGCGGAAAGCTTTTAAAAACCTCAGCAACGACGAAGAGCGCGAGTCATTTATTGAGAATTTCTGGCTGCGCCGCAATCCCAATCCCGACTCTCCCGACAACGAGTTCCGCGAAGAGCATTACCGGCGGATTCAATACGCCAATGACCACTATGCGGCCGGCAAGCCTGGCTGGAAGACGGACCGGGGCCACATATACATTGCCTTCGGAGCTCCTGATTCCACCGAATCGCACCCCTCCGGCGGCGCCTATAACCGACCTGTAGAAGAAGGCGGCGGTGAGACTTCCACTTTTCCGTTCGAGACCTGGCACTATCGTTATCTCGAGGGAATTGGGGACAACATCGATATCGAGTTTGTGGATACCTGCCAGTGCGGCGATTACCACTTCACGATTGACCGCTCGGAAAAGGATGCGTTGGCGCATACACCGGGCATGGGCGCGACCCAATGGGAGAGCATGGGTCAGTCAAAGAAGGCAGACCGGTTCAAGGGAGGGTTTGAAAACCTTGGGACCGGCCCGCTGGCTTCTTCGCAGCAGGCCAAGCAGTTTGACCGAATTGAGCTGGCAGCCAAGATATTTGCTCCGCCACCGATCAAGTTCAAGGACCTTGAGAGCTTCATGAGCGAGCACAAACTGCTCAGCGGTCCGATTTTCCCTTTCGACGTGCGAACTGACTTCGTCAGGGTAACCTCCGGTACAGTCTTGGTTCCCATCACTCTTCAGGTCAAGAACCGCGACGTCACATTTGTGACCAAAGACGGAGTATCCAAGGGGGTTGTGAACATACTCGGCAAGGTCACGACTTTGACCCATAAGACGGTGCAGACATTTGAGGACACGGTAGAGATTGAACAACCTGCCGAGCTTCTCGAAAAGTCGCTGGATAGAAAGTCCATCTACTGGAAGGCAATTCCGTTGCTGCCCGGACTTTATCGTCTCGATATCGCGATCAAAGATGTGAGCAATCCGGATCATCTGGGCTACTACGGGCGGAGTCTCGATGTGCCGACTTACCACGACGAGAAGCTGGGGACTTCCTCACTGATTCTCGCTGACCAAATGTATGCGGTCAGTTCGCATGATATCGGTGCCGGCAATTGCGTCATTGGCAACACCCATATTTGCCCTCGCGTGACGCCGAATGCAGCTACTCCGGTGAATTTCAAGCGCAATCAGGATCTGAACTTCTGGATGCAGGTCTATAACCTTGGGATTAACGACCAGACCAAGAGCAACGAAGCCAAGGTGACGTACCAGATCGTCGATTCAGCTACCAATGCGGTGGTCTTTGAGAAAGTGCAAGATTCTAAAGACTTTGGAGAGCACAGTGACCAGCTTACGGTGGAAAAGAGCCTTCCGATAGCCGGTCTACAACCAGGCAAGTACAAGGTGACGATAAAAATAAATGACACAATCTCAAAACAAGAGATTGCGCAATCGGCGCCCTTTGTCGTGGAATAGAGAGAGCGCCTCGCAATTCGGTTACCCGACGGCAGATCGGGAGACTCGCGGGGAATTGATTCCCAGGACATTTGCCAGGACGCCGCCGGGTCACCTACACGAGTGATGATGCGCAGGCTCCAACTCGTTTCCCTGTTCGCGCTGGTAGCGATTACGAGCGCGCCCGTCTTCGGCGCTGCTCCCGGGTCGGTGTCTGGGATTGTGCGTGATTCCGCGGGAATACCGCAGATCGGCGCGGTGGTGCAGTTGCTGCGGCCTGACATGAGCGTGATCACGGTCGTTTATACGAGCAGCAAAGGCACCTACAACTTTTCAAACATTCTGCCAGGCCACTACGCGGTGAAGGCAATGGGCACTTTGTTCCTGCCCTCGCTGCGGGAAAATGTTCGGGTTCGCACGAACACGGTCGTCAACCTCACACTGAACACTCTCTACGAAGTGATGCAGTGGCTGCCGGCCGAGCCGCGCGCCGCCAACGCTTCGAAAGATGATTGGGCATGGACACTGCGCTCGGCCGCCAACCGTCCACTGCTGCGTTGGCTTGAGGATGGACCGCTGGTCGTTGTTTCGGATCGCGCAGGATCGCGGCCAAGACTGAAGGCTCGCCTCATGGCGACCGGCCAGGAAGGCACGTTTGGCGAGAGCGGGGAGCGCTATACGGCAAGTATTGATGAAACTCCCTCCGATAGCCGCGAACTGCTGGCTCGCGTGGACTTTGCACCCAATACGGACGCAGGCATGGAATCGATGCTGGGGTTCCGTCAAGATCTTGGATTTGCCGGGTCTGTCCAATCGATGGCCGCAATATCGATTCATCCAGAGGTTGAGTCTTCGAATGGCGAGGGGTTGGAAGAAGCTGCAATGCGGGGCGAGGAAACGATCAATCTGGGTGACGAATTTGAGATTGAGGCGGGCGCCCAGCAGGTCTTTGCGCGATTCAATCAGAACTCTCCCAACACCGTGATGGCGTCTTTGCCGTTTGCCAGCTTGGGCTGGCGCTCGGGTAGGTCGACGGTCAGTTATCGCATGGCTACGGTTCCGTCCCTGGGCAATGATGAGTCGCGGACCTCCTATTACCTGCCCAGGCTTTCAGTTCGTGATGGCGAATTGACACTCGAACGCGGAATGCACCATGAGATCGGATGGGAGCGGCGTACCGACGCTTCTGGAATGGCGTTCCTTGTATATTCGGACCGCATTCAAAGCCCGATTATCGAGGCCTCTGGCAATGCCATGATGGCGGCGGATGGGGTGTTGCTGGATCGAACCACTGGCCTGATGCGCGGCGCAGGACATGACTTCTCATCGGCGGGGGTTGTGGCCGCCGCGGGTCGCCGGCTGCCCGGCGGGAATTATTTGCACGTCAGTTATGCGAATGGCAGTGCACTCGTAATGCCTGCGTCTACCCATGCACCGTCGCTTGGGCAGGTATTCAGCTCAGCGCGCTCGCGCCACGCACAAACTTATTCGATTTCGCTTTCCGGCACACTTGATGGCAGTGGAACTCGTTGGCGCGCGAGTTATCGATGGCAGCCGGCGGAGACTGTCACGTCGGTGGCTCCGTACGCGGCGGATGCCGTTCAACCCTTCCTGAATCTCCACCTGCAGCAGCCAATTCGCTTACGCCACGATGGTATGAGCATAGAAGCCTTGCTCGATGTGAGGAACCTGCTGGCGCAGGGCTATCGCCCATACATTTTGAATGATGGCTCGATGCTGGTCTTCGCGCAGGATCAGCGCAGCTTCGGTGGCGGAATCGCTTTTACGTTCTGAGCAGAACATTCATGCCGAACATTTCTATTGTCAGATGAAGAGTTCGGTTGGTGTGAGCCGACATGTGGTCGTAGTTGAGTGGCCATGCGTTGGCAGAGGAAAGCGATGTTCGCTCCTTTGGAATGGCCGTCGCAGTGTGTTATATTTTGCAAGGGCTAGTGAGTGTTTTTAGCTGCCCACGCAGTGCTTAGATTTTCCACAGCACAGGCCAATCCGATCACCTGGACGCGTAGCTCAACTGGCAGAGCATTCGGCTCTTAACCGACAGGTTGAAGGTTCGATTCCTTCCGCGTCCACCAAGCCATTCAATATCTATAATTTAGAATGAGCGGCATTTCGATGTTCATCGAACTTCGCCAAACTTCGCCGAATTCAAATCTCAAAGAGAACCGACGACTCCGGTACTCACTCGCAAAGCGCCTTTGTTTTCTTCAATCGTTCTGGAAAGCGATTGATCGTCTTCGCAGAAAATTGGATCTTGCCCGAAGGGATGTAAGCAAGTGACGACGCGGTGGGGAAGGGAAGCTTGAGCGAAAGGAGATTTGAAATATAAAGCTCTGCGTCGATCCACACTGCTTGGGCAGGCCGACCAATCTTCCCAGAGGATCGAGACATCGAGCGCAGAGTCGATGAACTCCTGAAGAAGATGACCTTAGGAGGAAAGATAGGCCAAGTGTCTCAGTCGTTGCATTTCGGCAGTTCGAAGGCGTTCGACAAGAGAATCATCGCTGACGTGCTCGGATCGACGGCGGATGATGTCAACATTGCCAAAAACGTCCGGCTCCAGCACTTGGCTGTTGAAAGGGGCCGGCTGCCACACGCGAGATTAACGGGGTAATCTTGACTGAGAATCAATCGTGGCCGTTACGACTCTTCAACATGAAACCGTCAAGTTCATTTCCCGTCTCTGAGCTGCCGGCTTCGTCGATCTCGATGGGATCATCGACATGCGAAGACGCTCTTATGAGCGAATGTTTGTAAATATGAAAGACCGCCGCTGATCTGCTGGTGACACCCAGTTTGGCGAAGATTTTTACGATGTGATTCTTTACTGTGTGTTGACTCACACGCAGAGCCGCGGCAATCTCTTTGTTGCTCTTGCCCCTAATTATCAGCTGCGCCACCTCCCACTCCCTGCTACTCAAAACGTCGTTGAAGTGCGGTGCACCCTGGCTTTGTCTCTTGTGTGCAGCGAACTCGTCGAGCACAAAATTCAAATGGCGACTCGAAGCCCACACCTGTCCCTCGTGGATGCAACGGATCGCTTTTAAGAGAGTAGCGACGTTGCAGTCGCCCTCGACCAAATATCCGCGGGCGCCGGCGCGAAAAGAAGCCACGACATCTTGACGTTCTCCAGATTGTCCGAGCACGATGCCGCGCAATCCACGATCAGCGGCGATGGCCCGCGAAAGCAGCTTCAAGCCGGAATGACGCACTCCGTTGAGATGAATGTTCGTAACAAGAACGTCGTAGGAGTACCCGGAGAGTTCCTCGAGTGCACTATCCGGGCTAGCAGCCACGCTGATTGTTGGACAATCAGATCCGTCTGGCAAACCGTGGGGTAGCAACTCGCCAAGGATCTTGCCTGCCAACACGACGCAGGCCCTGATAGCCGCTGGACGATTGGGGGTATCGTTCATCGGAAAGCACCTCACGGAATAAGAAAATTCCCTCCTCAGGATAGACGGTTTTCTGCACACTTGTACATCGGAAACTTAAGACACAGATGAATAGGGCGTGGAAATAGTGGTTCTCTGCCCCTCTAAACGACAGAGAATAGCGGCCAAAAGGGGCAGCTACTCCCGATGCGGAACGATTCGATTTTTTCTATGCTCGGCACACGTTGAGTGAATCGAGCACCGAGGAGTCGAACCATGACGTCTGCAAGCATTGCGGTCTGCAACAGCGTTGACATCCCCGACAATCCGCTCATCGCTTTTGTCCATGACAATTTCCTCCAGGCTGGAGGAGCCGAGCGTGTAGCCGAAGAGATCGCCAAGAGTCTGCCTGAGGCTCACATGTTTTCTACAGCGGTTCTGCGCGATAAGCTCTCCCCCTACCTCAAAGACCGGCCAATTCGAGATACATTTCTCCGTCATGTTCCTGGATTGCGCAAGTATTACCGACACTACTTCCTTCTCTATCCGTTGGCTGTACTCAGTTTGCGCCTATCGTCGTACAACGTAATCATCACGAGTTGCTGCGGCTTCGCGAAGATGGCGCGAGCACGGCGGGATGCGGTCCATATTTGCTACTGCCACACGCCTACACGCTGGATCTGGCGCTTTGATGATTATGCTGCTCGAGAAGGGTTCTCCCCTTTCTCCAGGACCATTCTGCGCACGCTCATTCGCGTTCTACGAATTCTTGATCTGCGTGCCTCAGGTAATCCCGACTTTTTCATCGCGAATTCACGGAATGTGGCGGACAGGATCCGCAGCTTTTATGGCCGGGACTCTACTGTTCTGCATCCGCCGATTGACTGTTCGCGATTCTCCGTGAGTTATCACTCGGAAGACTACTATTTGATTGTTTCGCGCCTGATTGCGTACAAGCGAATTGATCTTGCAATCGCCGCCTGCGAGAAGGCGAAGCGACGGCTGATCATCATCGGAGAGGGCACAGATCGCAAGCGTCTCGAATCAATCGCAGGGCCAAATACGACCTTCCTTGGGCGGCTGCCCGATGCTGAGGTGGCGGCGACACTCGAGAATTGTCGTGCGCTCCTCTTTCCTGGCGAAGAGGATTTCGGGATGACGCCACTGGAAGCAAATGCTGCAGGAAAACCCTGCGTGGCCTACCGCTCTGGCGGAGCTCTCGATTCGGTAATCGATGGTGAAACAGGAATCCTTTTCTCGGAGCCGACAGCGGAATCTCTTGCCGAGGGATTGCTCAAAGTCGAACAAATCAGCTGGGACCCTCAGCGGCTGCACGCACATGCCCGGAGATTCGACAATAGTGTCTTCGCAGAACGTTTTCTTCAATTGGTTTCCAGTATGACGGACCAAAAGCAGCGACATTTGAATCAACTTTCCCCAATGCTGCGCAAGCAAAACGCGTAATTCTGTTCATTACTTGCACACGGTCGCGAACGCTATCTCCATGGCGCGTGAAGCCGATATTTGTCCACCACCCAACTGTCTTTCACAAGTTAACCGTTGAGGTTTGGGAACACATATGGCGATATCGAATTTCTTGCAGAGTCTATCCACCGACACCAAGCCGGAATCCACAACGGGCGCGACGGGTGCGAGCACTCGGAAGACGCGCTCCGTTTCGAAGCTCTGGATGCTGTTAGACGCGATCACGGTGCTTGGAGCGGCGGTGATAGCGACGTTAGCCGAGGCGAACACCAGTCCGATCGCTGGGGTAAAGGGCTTTTGGCGAGGCACCTTGATTCCGGGCCGATCGATGGGGATACTGTTGGCACTGCTGTGCGGGTTCATCGTGGCGCTTGTACTTACGAGCCGCCGACTACATCTTTATTCCCCGACACAACTCAGTGGCTTCTTGCATGAGCAGCGACTCACCCTCCAAGCGTGCTTCACCTCTGGCCTCCTGCTGACAGGAACGCTATATGTTGTCCACGCTGCGGATATTCCACGGAGTATCGTTGCACTCACGCTGGGATTGGTCGTCATCATTCTTAGCCTGCGTCGTCTACTGTACCGAGTCATGCTCTATCGCCGATTCGAACGCGGAATCGGTACGCGCAACATTCTTATCGTGGGCACCGGACCAGAAGCGCAGGCTATACGTCACCACGTAGAGAAGATGCGGCAGCTTGGTTACACGTTTAAGGGCTTCATCGACTTTCCCGGTTCAGCCTCGCGCTTTAAGACGACTTCCCGGGACGTGGTGGGTACCTTCGACACTCTCTTTGAGCATGCGCGCCAGCACTTTGTCGATGAAATATTTTTCACTAGCCCATGTGAACGAGGAGTCATGCTCGAAGTGCTGGAGAATGCTCGCGAATTTGGTGTGGACTTGCGCGTTGTTCCCGATATGTATGACGGATTGGCATGGAATAGCCCTCTTGAGTATGTTGGACAGTTCCCCACGATATCGCTGCACCGCGGTCATGTTCCAGAGATGGCGCTAGTGCTGAAACGGACTCTCGACATAGCATTTTCCAGTTTCGCCCTGATTGTCCTCTCACCATTGCTGCTGGCCATTGGGATTGCCGTAAAACTCGATTCGCGTGGCCCCGCCCTTTACTCTTCAGAACGCATCGGCAAGAAGGGCCATGTCTTCCGCTGCCTCAAGTTCCGTACCATGGTCAGGGATGCTGAGAAGCGGCGTGCCGACATTATGCACATGAACGAGCGTGATGGTGTCCTCTTCAAGATCAACAACGATCCGCGCATCACCAGAGTCGGTCGATTCTTGCGCAAGTATTCTCTGGACGAACTGCCCCAATTCTTTAATGTCCTCCAAGGAGAGATGAGCGTGGTCGGTCCCCGTCCACCGATTGCCAGCGAAGTACGCCAGTATGAGCCTAGACATTTGCGCCGCCTCGATGTAACCCCAGGGATTACGGGACTATGGCAGGTGCAAGCACGCCGCGACCCCTCTTTCGATAGCTATATCTCACTCGATGTGACGTACATCGAAAACTGGAGCAACTGGCTCGACTTCAAAATCCTTTTTCGCACGGTGGGGATTGTATTCGCCGGCACCGGCTCTTGAGCCGAGGGTCTGCTGGAACGAACGGTCAGTCGCATCTTCACGCTCAACGGCCATCACAAATTGCACCAGCTATTTTGAGTCCCCACCATGACCGATCGCGGGAAGTGAGTGTCTCGCATTATGCATTTCCCGAGGGACTTTCTAAAAGGAACATCTTTAGTAACCGCAAATTATTTCGACAGTATTCTGCCATATTAAGGGACAGAAGCGGACCATACGGCACACATCCGAAGCGCATCTTCCTCTCAGTTCGCTCGGGACCCATTTGCTTAGAGGTGAACCAGCGAAAGAGGATAGAGGTCTCTGTGAGGTTCAAATTCTGAAGGAGCCTCTGGAGGGTGCCGGGACCCGACTCGAATTGCCTAGTAAATCTGTCCTATTGTGTTAAAACCGAGGGCCAGTTACTTTGTGGTCACTGGGACTCAGATCCTAGACCTTAAATTTTCCCTACCTGCGATAGAAGCAAACGCGATCGTCAACCATTGGGCAAGAGCTCGGCTAACCGTGGATCACATCCATTGAGACCGTGCAAGCGAATCCTTGTATCCACAGGGAATGCCAGGAAGAATAGCTCCGCGAGAAGAACAATTCAGGTGTGCGTTCAACGTTGAGGAGAACACTATCCAGGGCCCTTTCACTCAATAGAAACCCAAGGAGATGCGCAGGAATGATGACTCAAGAAGTTGAGGTCCGGTTGGCAATCATCTGCCCACAGCCGCTCATTACCTATGGACTGGCTCGAATGTTTGAAGATGATTCTCGATTGAACATCGTGCAAGAGACATCCTCACTGGCTGACCTCGAGCAGCTACTGACGACAGCGAAGCCGGACGTGACTCTTATCGATTGGGATCTGATGTCGCAAAGCCCGGAAGCGATCGAGCTGATCCGCCGAACTAGTGGTTCAACTGAAATTCTCTTCCTAATGCAGATACCCGGGCCTCGTGATTGCCGTGTGGCTCTGGAGATTGGAGCACGTGGAGTATTGGCAAAGACGAGCCCCGCAGCGACCATACGCAAGGCTGTCTGGAAAGTTTCCAAAGGAGGAATCTGGGTTGATCGTGCCGCAGCAGAGGCCGTGCTCGAATATGCACTATCTCCCTCGAGCCCGTTGGAAATCGACCGGCGCAGAATAGAGTGGCTTACACGCCGCGAGCGCCAAATCGTGGAGTTGGTCTGCCGTGGATACCGGAATAAACGAATTGCGCTGGAATTGCGAATCGCAGAGACCACCGTATGCCATCATTTAAGCTCCGTCTTCAGCAAGCTAGAGGTGGAAGATCGCATGGCCCTTCTGGTCTTCGCCCATCGACATTCACTCAACATCACTCTCAACAACCACGCGAATCCCCATTTTCGCGAGCGGCTTGCACGAAACCCAAGAGTGCCCGCGTTGGCTAAAAAGAGTCACATCGCTATTGCCGAATCTGTCGTGCCGGAAGCTCACTGCCCAACAGCCTAATCGCAATACGAAGACACCGCGCAATACCTCTTCACGGTGTTTAGTCACCGGATCAGCAAAGGAGTTTGAATTATGGAGGAGCACTCTTCCCTGATGATCAAGATCGTCGATGCAGCATTCAGATTCAGAATCTGGCTGCTCGCGATCTTCATTTCCGTCGTGAGCGTCACGCTTGCCGTAACTTTCTTGACGACGAAGCAATATGCATCAACGATGCAGATCATCGTCCGGGACGCACGCGAGAAGCCGCTTGTTGTCGCGGACAAGGCCACGCCTGAGTCATCCCCTGACTCGAGTCAGGAACTGATCGAATCTCATGCCGAAGCTGAATTCGAGATGCTTTCCGCTGACGACATCATGCAACGGGCAGTAATGTTTCGCGCCAAGGTCCTGCCAGGTGCCCCAAACCCTGAACCCGGCAGCCAGGAGATGGCGAAGGAGATCAAGAAGATGTCCAGCCGCCTCAAGATCACGCCTGTGCGCAAAACGCCGGTCATTGATGTTACGTATCGCGACGATACGCCTGAAGCAGCACAGCAAGTGTTGCAGGAGGTGCAGCGCGCAGATCTTGAGAAGCATCTAAAGGTGCTACGTCCGTCAGGCACCTCCAAGGTATTTTCAGATCTTTCCCATGCGTACGATGAACGTTTGGCGGACGCAGAAAAGCAACTTGCGTCGTTCCAGATTCAAAACAAGTTCCTTTCCTTGTCGGGAGAAAAGGACTCTCTCAGTAAAGATCGTGACGCAACGAGGAGCGCGCTCCTGCAAGAGCAGACTGCGCTTGCGACTGACCTGGCTCAAGTGGCGGCGCTGCATTCAGCATTGCAGAACACGCCTAGTCGAATACCAACGACCGCTCGGGAGACAGCTAACTCCTACTCAATGCAGCAAGTCACTGGCGTGCTAGTTGACCTGGTAAACAAGCGAACGCAAATCCTGACGCGATATCAGCCCACCGACAGGCTAGTGACTGAGCTGGACAAACAGATCTCGGATACCGATGCTCGCCTGCAGAAACTGAGAAACGATCCGACTGTCGAAAAGGATACAGATAACAACCCAGTGTGGCTGCAAACACAAGAACAGCTGGCATCGGCAAATGTGGCCGCGGCAGCAAGCATGGCCAAGACGAGGGCCCTTGCTGGGCAACTGGCTAAGATTGAAAATCGCATGAATCAATTGGGGAACATCACCGCAGATGACGATCACCTCGAGCGAACGGTAGAAGCCCTGAAGGAGAACCAGAAACTTTACTCGGACAAGTTAGATAGCGAGTTGCTGGAAGACCAGCTCGATCGCGACAAGTTGGGGAATATCGCCGTGGCCATGGAGCCAACCTATTCTCGGCACCCTGTCAGTCCGAAGGTTCCTTTGAATATGGCCCTGGGCTTTCTGACTGCAACGGCGTTGTGCGGAATGTTCCTCTTCATGATTGAGTCCAATCGGGGCACCTTCTACACCCCAAATGAACTGACCGCAGGCGTTGGAATCCGCGCACTAGCAACAATTCCGGAGTGCACTTCGATGCCATTTGCAGGTGATAGGACGCCGATGACATATCCGGCCTTCATAACAATGCCACTGAATCGCAGGTCGACCCACAAAGGAGACGATGATGGCCACGATGGTCACAGGAGCTGAAGTAATTCCAGTTACGCACGAAAAATCCCCTCCGCTTCCACCCAAGGACCTTGCATTGGCGATAACTGGACTGGCGACAACGCTGTTCTTGATCCGTGAGCATGAACACGGGCCGAGAGCAGGCCGGAGAAAACTGATGGCGGTCACTTCTTGCACCAGCGGAGAAGGAGTGACGACGATAAGCTCACTACTGGCTATGCAGCTGGCGAGAAATACAAACTGCCGTGTACTCATCGTGTCGCCGGCACAGCTCGAGCAGGTCCGCACCAGTGATCCAGTCGAAGTAATGAATCTGATTCGGAAGAATCCCGCGATCGGGACCTGGAGCTTTGAATCAGAATTGTTGCAACCCGCGCTGGGCGGCGGACGTTGGGCGACGCAGGATGCATTTCGGGGAGCTTTGCTGGAGACGTTAAGAGATTCGTTTGATTATCTGCTGATCGATTGCCCGGCCGTTGACGCTTCACCAGACGTAGCACAACTTGCTTCGCTGGTGGACGGTGTCCTGCTTGTTGTATCCGCCGGACGCACGACGCGAAGCCAGATATTGCAGGCGCAACAGATTATCGAAAATGTCGGGGGCAAGCTCGAAGGCTGCTGCTTGAATCGCCATACTTCCCCTACTCCTCGATTCCTAAACCGATTGCTCGGGAGGTAACAAGAATGAATTCCTTTGCAAAGACGAAATCATTAATCATCCTCGCGCTTGCCGGTGTGATTGCATGTGGCGTGCTAAGCGCTCAACAACTACAACTAAGGTCTCGTTACAAGTTGCTTCCCGGAGACCAGATTGCGGTGCACTTCCCATTAACTCCTGAGTTCGATCAACAGGTTGCGCTGGAGCCGGATGGATACGTTGTTCTAAACGCAGGCGGGGAAGCCAAGCTTGGTGGATTGACGCTTGCTGATGCAACCGAGGTCATCAAGAAACAAGCCTCCATTCGCCTGAACAATCCAGAGGTGCATTTGGTGTTGATGGACTTTCAACATCCGTACTTTGTAGTGGCGGGCGAAGTCAATAGCCCGAATCGATATGACTTGCGGGAGGACATCACCGCATTGCAGGCCGTGATGATGGCGGGTGGAATTCGGATTTCGGGCAAGCAAGAGCAAGTGTTACTCGTTCATGGTGCGGCCTCGGGGAGCCCAACAGTGCGGCAGCTCAACATGAAACATCTGAATTCCAAGTCTGTCAGTGAGAATCCCATCATTGCATCTGGCGACATCGTGTTCGTGCCCCGCAATCGAATTACCAACCTTCAACAATGGACGAGCATTATCACGCCGTTCGCAGGCTACGCAAGTCCTGCCGCAAACATTGCGGCTACGGTGCACTAGGGAAAGGCTGGCAACCCTTATTGGCGTTAGGGGCGGAAGGAATCTTCTGAAGAGTATCGGTGCGCCAATGTCGGGAGATTCGTTTCTAACAACGGCCGGGCTCAAGTGCGAAATCCCAAATTGGCGAGAGGACTCCGACGTGAAGATACCGAACTGTGGCTTCGGCGAAACATTGATGCCAAGTGAACATCGCAATACTGGAGGCGCCCGAGCAACCAGGCGGTCGGTATCCAGTAAAGACGACGTCAATACATCCGTATTGTGCGCAAATGCAGATGCCGCTGGATCGAATTATCACGGAGTCTTCGGGCGCAAGACAAAGACATTTCGGTTTTGCGTGATTCTAATTGCATTGGGAGTTCAGGTTAATTGCATTGCCACGGCAGAAACAGCACAAAAGGCTGAGAGCTTTGTTGAGTCAGTGGGAATCAATATTCACCTTGACTATGCCGATTCTGCATATTCATTGCGATTTCCAGAGGTCCGCGCCGCGTTGCGGGACTTGCATGTGCGTCATCTTCGGGAGGGCCTCGTTCTATCACCGCGCGATGGCTATTATGCTCATCTCAATGAACTCGCCGGACTGGGAATGAGATCAATCCTTATTACTGAGCCACGGGTAAGCGAAGAGGCAATGAGTGAATTCCGCGCCAGGGTACCCAATTTTGTTGAGGGCTATGAAGCGCCGAACGAACTGGATATGTCGAAGGACCCACAGTGGGATGAGACGCTTCGCAAATACCTTCCGGTCTTGTATAAGGCAGCTGCGAGTCAAGGGCTCCCGGTAATCGGGCCGTCACTTGTGAAAAGGGAATCGTACGCGACGCTGGGGGATGTCAGCTCTCTGATAACAGTTGCGAATCTGCATAACTACCCGGGCGGACGAAACCCTGGGACACGCGGTTGGGGAGCAAACGGGTATGGAAGCTTACCGTATCACCAGAGGAACGTGAGACAGTATGCGGGCGAGCTTCCGATTGTCACAACCGAGACGGGATACACCAACGATCAAAACGTGGCGAACTCCGTGCCTGAGGCGATCGCGGCCGTGTATTTTCCACGGTTATTACTGTTTCAATTCCTAAGTGGGATCAAGCGCACCTACATCTACGAGTTACTTAGCAGCGGAAAAGAAGACTACGGTCTTATGACTCGCAACTGCGCAAGGAAGCCAGCGTTTGGGGCAGTTCAGTCATTAATGGAAATGCTCGATGACCGTGACAAGAGATCAAATGCGGATGACCTATCTTATGAGCTGACTTCAGACAGCCATGATATGCAGCATCTGCTCTTTCAGAAGTCCGATGGAAGATTCTTCCTCGCGCTCTGGATCGAGGCACCCTCCTATGACGTCAACGCAAAACGCAATGTTGTCGTTGATTTGCACGGAGTAACACTGCGCTTGCCGTGGGTGCCGGGTTCGGTGAAACTGCATCGCTGGACGGCTAGCGGCGAGGTGAAGACAACTGAGCTCGCGACAGGAAAGACGATAACTCTTCCCGTCGGCGATTGTCTGTCAGTGCTGGAGCTCGCACCCTCCGAGGCAACGCATTCAGAAGTGTCCGAGATAACGGGGGAAATCACGCGATGAGCGAGAGCGGTGTTGTTGAGGCAGTGCCCGAGGATCTCGTGAGCGTAAGTGTAGCTCCGAAGAGTGCTTCAGTGAGTACGACCAACGCAATGGGTAAGGCGTTGACCGGACGCGTCGGCCTGCTGGTTCTTGAGAGCATGACCGGCATCGTTTGTGCGCGGATCCTCAAGCCGCAGGGTCGTGGCGAGCTCTCCGCGATGATCCTTTGGCCTGTCTTCTTGTGCCAGATGTTCACTCTGGGTATCCCTTCGGCGACCATCTTCAGCATTCGCAGTAAACCGGGACGAATCGGGGCGACGATTTCAGGAGCGGTGACATTGTCGCTGGTCACCAGTCTGATCACGGTTGTTTTTGGGTTCCTCGTGTTGCCTCGTTGGCTCACACATTACGACGCAGACATTGTGCGGCATTCGCAATGGTTCATGTGGTTCGCGCCGGTGTCGATGTCAGTGATGATTCTGCGTGGGATATGGGAATCGTTTGGTGAATTCGGTAAATCTGCGCTCTCCCTAATCATGACACGTGCGTTGACTCTTGTTGCATTGATTGGTCTTGCGTCGATGCACCGACTTAGTTCAATCACCGCTGCTTATACCTATCTCCTGGCCGGAATTCCGACGATCTGCTGGATGCTCTGGGTGATCCTGCCGCTGGCGGAGTGGGATTTGAAAGCAATGGCATCGGCGGGGCGGTCAATGCTTACGTATGGGCTCCGATCCTATGGAATTGACCTGTGCGGCGCGCTTTCGCAATACATTGACCAAGCACTTGTGCTCGGGATGCTGACTTCCGCGGAGATGGGGACATATACAGTTGCGTTGAGCCTTTCCAGAATCCTGAATGTCTTTGCCGTTGCGGCCTCAACAGTGTTGTTCCCGAGAACTGTCGGGACTTCACCCAGAAACGCTGTGCTGGTGGCAATACGTACTGAGATTGCAGTCAGCGTGATGGCCGCGTTCGGTGGGACTGCGATGGTTCTGTTGGGCAGCACAGCGCTCCATTATTTATATGGACGCGAGTACATGGCAGCGACACTAACGCTAAAGATCCTGATCGTCGAGGCAATCCTTTCAGGGGCGATCACGGTAATGTCGCAGCCGTTTATGGCGTTGGGACATCCGGGCGTGGTGACGGTCCTCCAGATCACGGGTCTTCTCACTTCGATCCCTCTGATTTTGTTGCTGGTACCTCGATTCGGGACCGAGGGAGCATGCATCTCTCTCGTTCTGTCGGCCTGCGTTCGAATCCTCCTTCTTGGAGTCTGCTATGCCAGGGTGCTTCCCAAAGTGGTGCACTGGAGACACGATGTGATTACTGAAGCGATCAATCTATCACGATCATTCTCAAATCGGCTTGCGGTAATTCGCAAACCGTCTGCCGCATGAAGGAAGTAGAAGCTCAATGACGACATCAGCCACTGTCTCGCTGGCCCCACAAGAATTTGCCAAGAGCAAAGCGACGCGCGAGAAGATGCTCTGGGGCGTGTTGTTGCTTGTAACCGTCATTTGCGTTGTTCTGCACCAAGGGCGCGTGCTGACGTACATCTTCCCCGTGATGATCTTTGGCATGGCCCTTGTTCTTCAAAAAGAGTCACCCAGAGCTTACGTTCGATTGCTGATTATCACGCTCGTATTCACGCCGTTTGTGAGGCGACTGGCGGACTGGGCTTCGGTCTATACGGATCCAAGTCCGTTGTTGGTTGCACCGCTTCTTGCTCCTTTTGCGAGTTTGCGATCGATTCGCTATCGCGGCCTCCTCGGAAAGAAGGAGCTTCCGTTCGTGCTGGCAGGCATGGGAATTCTGTATGGATTGATGATCGGGTTGATCTCGAATCACATATCGAGTTCGATGTTCGTCTCGTTCTTGCGGTGGTCGAATCCACTTGTGTGGGGTCTTTATCTGGTGCAGAAACACGAGGACCGGACCGATCTCGGTACGACACTCGTCAACACGCTGAGGTGGACCACACTTGTCTGTGCAATATATGGCCTCGTGCAAGTCGCATTCACTCCGCCATGGGACCTGCTGTGGCTGAAGGGACAATTGGAGAATGGAACGACGGCATCGTTTGGAGTCGATACGTCGCCTTTCGGTTTCCGTCTCTTTGCAACCCTGAACAGTTGCGGTGTGGCAGCTCCAATTCTAGGCATCGGCGCGATAGCGTGGCTGGGATCAAAGAGCAAACTGCGGTTCCCGGCACTTGCGATTGTGATTGCGGCGCTTTTTTTGACGATGGTTCGCACAGAGTGGCTGTGTCTGCCCGCATCGGTAATGCTGATGGTGATGTTGAGTGGCAAGCACCGCGGCCCCATCGTACGAGCAATCGTGGCGGCAGGCTGCGTTTTGATTGTTGCGGGATCGACCATAGGAGCAGCCCAACCAGAGATGATGGGCAAACTCACTGACCGAGTGTCCGGAATGAGCCGAGGCGCGCGGGACGAGAGCTATTCGTCCCGCGCCACCGCGATGAGTCAGGCCCTGGGCATGCTGAAGGACCTGCCATTTGGCGCTGGTCTCGGCTTTCTCGACAGCCCTGAATACGATGCAACGCCGATGTCGTTTTCGTCTGGAGCAGCCGGCGGAGATCTAGCACTTGTAGGGATGTTCTTCGATTTGGGTTATCTAGGCGCACTCGCTTATCTGCTTGGGGTCGGAATGGTTTTGGTGGCGATGTTACGGCACAAAGCCAGAGACACAGCCACGGCAGCCATGCTAACCACAATCGCTGTGAGTACGATTTTGCATTTTTGGTCGAATATTCCTTTTGTTGCTCCGGAGGCGTTCTTTTTCTGGGCCTCGGCTGCTATAGCCGAGGGGCTATAGGACACCAAGGACGTAAGCACCGGTTTCCTATGATCGCGCATTCAACGACATCAATCGCCAAACGCGGGGGGACAGTTCAAAGATGAGCTCTGCATTGCAGGAACACCGAGAACTTGCGACGTCTACGGGAGCTACGACCAAGAAGATTCGCGTTTTGTACTTCGACCATACCGCGGTCTTGAGCGGTGGCGAACTGGCTTTACTTGAAACGATTCGCAATTTGGATCGGACTGTCATCGAACCGGTTGTGCTGCTGGGAGAGCACGGACCGCTGGAGGAGGCGCTTGGCGCGATAGCCCCAACCCACGTAATCGAGTTGTCCTCTCGAATACGCAACACACGTAAGGACCGCTTGACCGGAGTAACTTACGAAATTTCTCGGGATATTCTCCTTTCGATTCCCTACATCTTGAAACTGACGCGGTTCATTCGTTCAGTAATGCCGGATGTGATTCATACCAACTCGCTGAAGTCGGATCTTCTTGGAGGAATTGCTTCGCGCCTGGCAGGCGTTCCATTGGTTTGGCATGTCCGGGACAGGATCGCGCCTGACTATCTTCCACGGCCAGCCGTATCTGTTTTCAGAACGCTCACCCGATGGATCCCCAACTATGTTGTGGGATGTTCCGAATCCGTGATTGAAACGCTTCAACTTCCAGTGAAAAAGCCCAGAGCCGTTGTGTATTCGGGCATTGACCTGAGCGATTATGAGACCAAGAAGGCTGAGGCCCGGAAGCTGCTTGATCCAACAGATCACACCAGTGCGCCAATCTTTATCGGACTGGTCGGCCGACTCGGCTCCTGGAAGGGCCAGCATATCTTTATTCAGGCTGCAGCCGAGGTCTACCGTCAATTTCCGAAAGCGCGGTTTCTTCTTTATGGTTCCGCCATGTTTGGAGAGGCCGACTACGAACAGTCACTGCATCTTCTGGTGGACGAAATGGGGCTGAGTAATGCGGTTGAGTTCAGAGGGTTCGAACGGAATATCGCACAAGCGATCGTCAATCTTGACATCCTCGTGCATGCGTCCATTTCGCCTGAGCCATTTGGACAGGTAATCGTGCAGGGAATGGCCGCCGGCAAGCCGGTCATTGCATCCGAAGGGGGAGGCGCTTCGGAGATTATTCGCCATGGAGTCGATGGCCTGCTGGTGGAACGTGGAAACGCGCGAGCCATGGCGGACGCGCTCTGTCTGCTTCTCAGCGACAACAATCTGGTTCAGCGACTCTCCGTTCAAGGCAGGGAACGAGTACGGAGCAAGTTCACGATACAGGCCACTGTGCAAACGATGACGAAAGTCTTTGAAGAGATGATTCAGCGAGCTTGATGAATTGGCACTGGGTTGTCGCGATTGAGTGATATGAAAATCAATGCGACTTATTCGCGCAAACACTAGCATAGGTATTCTCTAGCTGAGTCAAGATGACGTCCCAGGCATAGTGTCGCAGGACGTGTTCCCTGTTGTGCTGTCCCATTCGTGACGCCAACTGAGAATCCGACAGAACGTGCAGTAACGCGTTGGCAAGTGCAGCCGGCTGACCTGGAGGCACTTGAACCGTTCCCTCTTTCGGTGCAAGGCAGGCAAGGCCTCCGGTATTCGTTGTTATGGTCGCGCGCCCGCAACTCATCGCCTCAAGAGCGGTCATGCCGAATGGTTCTCCGAAGGACGGCAGGCAGTAGACGGTACAGTTGCGCAGCACGGAGGGTACCCGTTCCCTTTCGACATTCCCGATCATCGTGATCCCGGGCCGCGCCGAGTGTGTATCTATGCGCTCTCGTACTTTGTTTTCATCCGTACCCTTGCCTGCAATGATGAGGCGCGCTTTTGGCATCGCCTTATAGACATGTTCAAACGCGTCTAAGAGCGTGAAAATGCCTTTGCCGAACCACAAATTGGCCAGAAACAGGATCGTGGGCTCTGACGGCAGGCGTTCGGGACCATCGGGTGTGAAGAAGTCTGTATCGATGCCGTATGAGAGCACCGCCGCCTTTTCAGCTGGAAGTCGCGAAAATGGTGGCTTGCTGAGAAGCACCGGACTCGCAGGAAGGACACGAGAGGCCCAGCGGTATTGAAGCCGCAGCAATGGGTCTTTCAACATATCGATGGCGTAGCGCTTCATGGTGTCGGGATGGACCGTGCCTCGTGGCCAGGTTGGCGGAACAGGACCCATCACAAGCGGGGTCTTGCCGAAGTTTGCAAAGAAGCAAAGTCCATAAAGCACAGGATTGAATTGATGTGCAACATCAAAGCGGTTGGTTTGGCTAAGCTGGCGAAAGAGAACTCCGGCTCTGAGACTGAACTCGATGCGATTGAAAGGGCTTCCGCCGTCGATGGAAGCGGCGGATCGGGTCTTGATGTCATAAAGATGAAGGTTAGCAGGAAGCTCAGACTGAATCGACTGCATTGAAACAGCCACATGCACTTGATGGCCTCGTTTAGCGAGTCTCGTTAGAAACTGAAATGCCAGCAGGCCGTCGCCATGCGGCCTGTGGTCTGTCAGAAAATGGGAAGGGTGCAAGACAAATATGTTGTAGCTGCGATCAGGCTTTGCCAGAGAGGCTTTCCGGGCGATCGAATGAACATCCTTGGCCGGCTCGATGTCTGTCATTTCCACTTGGATTCCCAATCAGCGCTCCATTGCCAAGTCAGTTGGGGTGAAAGCTCCTTCATAGATGTCGGCTAGGTCCCGCAGGCTCCAATGGATATTGAATCGGCTGGCGAGTAGTTTCTCGCGATGTGCGGGTGTGATCACGTGATTGGTTCCGTCACCGAGCCGCTCCATAATTCGATCGGCCCAGACCGCAGGGCCTCGGTCAATTGGAAGGAAGTCCACCAACCCCGGATCGATCACCGCTTCGCGTGTAACCGTGTCGGAGATGAGGATAGGTATGGCGGCCGCCTGCGTCTCGATGTGAACAAGGGGCAATCCCTCATGCAGAGAGGGCAAAATCTTGAGGTCGGCAACGCTGCGCAAGATCGCGGGTATCTGATCGGTATCGGAAATCCATGTGCAACGTTCCTTCAAGCCGGATTCGTCTATCTTGCGTTGCATCTCCAACCGGAGCGAACCGTTTCCAATGAGCAGCAAGTGAATAGGGACATCTCTTCTTGCAAGCTCTCGAGCAATTTGAATCGTGAACTCGTGATTCTTTTGAGGCTCGAAACGCCCGACCTGCAATATGACAAAACGATCCGGTGGAATCCCGAAACGCGCACGCAAGCCTGGATCGGCAGGCTGAAAGCAGGGTTGCATGTCGATGCCAATGATCAACGCGATGGGCGGCGTTCGCTGACGCCAGTCCCTGCCAAACACCCATTCTGCCGCCTGACCGCCGCAGGCGATGCCTGCATTAGCCAACTGTCGAATCAATTTCAAACTTGTGCTCGCGTAGAAGCGATAGAGCATACCGGAACGGGCGAGCTTGGGCCGCAAGTCATCATGGCTATGCACGATGCGCATTGGAATGCCGCGCAGCTTCGAGTAGAGGAGGGTCTGAGTGGTAAGCAAGCTGAATCCGTGTGCATGTAGCACGTCAAACGGGCCGTGCTTGTCCAAGATGTCATTGAAGTTCCGCCGGAATGCGAGTGGCGATGTAAGTCCCAGGCAAGGGATGACCGGAATACCTGCTTCTTGGAAGGCGCGGGTGAATGGTTCCTCTTCCTCGGTACGCACCAACACGTGGTGCCGGAACCGGTTTCGATCCATTCGCGAGGCCAATTGATACAACCAGTTCTCAATTCCACCCCTGAATAAATGGCCTACAGAATGGAGAATCCGGATGGGTCGTCGGGTACTCGATTTCCGTTGAATCTCTTCGTCGAATCGAATACTGAAATTCGATGCCGGAGTGGCTGCAGATTTGGATGCCATTCGCTGAAAACCTTTCTAAGGGTGGAGAGGCTTTGCCGAACATCTGCGTAGGACCTGCAGACCGAATCCAATCGGCTATGTCACGTCGTGCTACCGAGCTCGATGCGAAGAAAGAAGTTGGCGAAAAGATACCATCATCCGCAAGAAACGGCGCGTCATGCGGCTACTCCAAGAATAACGGGATGCAGGAGCCTTGAGAATGGCATGATCCTGCCATGTTTACCGACAGACCTTTCCAACATGCAAGTGAGGCGAGCCGTACACCCAAATTGTCGCTAACGCAGCGGCAAATGCGTTTTCCGCATCAATCACCAAACGAATTGGAGAAGCTCTTTCCTCAATTCGCCCTGATTGTGCCCATCGATCTCATGTAAACAAGCATTGGATGCTCGATCTTCGCAAAAAGGAAATAACCGGCAGCGACGGCAATGGCAGGCATTGCGACTAGGCAGGCCGGCGCTGGGACCGATAATCGCGTAAACAGGCTGACCAGAGAGGATAGAACCAGAAAGTGGGAAAGATATATGGAGTAGGTTGCATCGCCGAGCGCCAAGAGCGGTCGAGGAATGGCGAGTGCTTTGGGAATCTCAAATGAGGTTGCTCCGAGAACGATGAGGAAGTAGGGCAAACCAAACCAAATGGTCATGTGCACTGCGTCGGTGGTCGGAGCCGGGTTTCTTGCGGTGATTAGCCAGGACGCGAAGAGTAGGCCAATCCCAGCAAAAAGAGTCCACCAAAGCTTGCGGGAGACAAGGAGATTGGCCAGGCAGCCTGCAGCAAATTCGAAGTTATAGGGGCTGAAGAACCACGAATGTATCCAGTAAGGGCCCGGAAGAGTCGTGAGGCAGTTTACAAAGGTGAGCAGACCGATCAATGAGAGGAGCGACCATCTCACTCTGGGTCCCCAGAGGATCAGAGCCGCGAAGATGAAGTAGAACAGCGCTTCGTGACAGAGTGTCCAACCTGGTGCAAGCAACGGCTTCACACCTGGCTCCTGAGGAAAGAGAACAAATGATTTGGCAATTACTTCAGCGCTCAACTTGAAGAAGTGTCCAAGGTGCAGCGCATAGAGGGCAACCATGACAAACGACAGCAGCAGATAGAGCGGGTAAATGCGAATGAATCGGCGAAACAGAAAGCTGCGCAGCTTTGAGGGATGACCAAGATCCCTGCGATGCGCATTCATGATGATGAATCCTGAAAGCACGAAGAAGAAGTCTACGCCTGAGCAGGCAGGAGCAACTATCGGAAATGAGACGCGATAAACGCTGTGCGCCAGCAAACTCACTGTGTGGAATAGCACAACGCCGAGCGCCGCAACGCCGCGGCCGACCTGAAGAGAATTGAATCTGCAGACGGAGAATTGCGCCGCCGATATCGTCTTTCGTGTCTCGGGGCCCGATGCGGGGGAAAGAGATGCAGTTGCCATCAGGTCTCCTTTGCAGTCATGCCTCCGCGTACCAGGTCTTCATAGAGGCGCGAAAGCTGTTGCACGCTGTTTTGAATGTTGAAGCGGCTTGCAAGCATCCGCTTTCTGTGCTGGGTATCGACCGCCACCTTGGTTCCGCTGGCAAGCTGTTCGGCAATCGCATCGGCCCACACGCCCGGCCCTTCATCAATGGGCAGGAAGCGGATCAACCCTTTATTGATCACCCCTTCACGAGTGACCGCGTCAGACACGAGGCTCGGGACGCCGGATGCTTGCGCTTCGACAAGCACAAGACCCAATCCTTCGTGAATTGATGGAAGTATTTGCAGGTCTACCGCGCTGCGCAAGATCTCTGGAACCTGATCAGTGTCGGGCACAAATGTGCACCTATTGCTTAGACCAGCAATCTCCATAAGCTTCTCGATGTTGGGACGGAGAATGCCGTCCCCAATCAACAGCAGGTGAAAGGGGAAGTTGCGCCGAGCAAGCTCCCGAGCGATCTCGACGGTGAAGACATGATTCTTTGCCATTCCATAGCGGCCGATTTGAGCGATGATCAGCCGGTCGGACGGAAGATGGAGGCGGGTGCGCAATTCCGGGTCCGCGCGGCTGAAGCACCGCTCCATATCGATGCCGATGATCAGATCGACTGATGGCTGGTGCGACTTCCATTTGTTTCCGAAGGTCCACTCGGCTGCGGAAGATCCGCAAGCAATGCCGCGGTTCGCCAATTTACGAATTGCCAGGAGGTTGAGAGCAACGTAGCTCTTGTAGGCAAAGCTGGACTGGGCGAGCCTCGGCTTCAGGTTGTTATGCCCGTGCAGAATACGCACGCGGATGCCTTGGAGTTTGGCGAAAAGCAATGCTTGTGTCGTGAGAAAACTGAAGCCGTGCGCATGCAGCACTTCGTATGGGCCATAATCGCGAACGATCTGCTTGAAGTTACGGTAGAACTGCAACGGAGACTTCACGCCAAGACATGGGATGACAGGTATACCAGCTTCCCGGAAGGCACGTGTAAATGCCTCCTCCTTGTCAGTCCGAACCAACACATGATGTTCGAATCGGCTGCGATCCATGCGCGAGGCTAGCTGAAACAGCCAGTTCTCAATTCCGCCGCGGCTGAGGTGTCCCACGGAGTGCAACACACGAATGGGAGCGCGCATGCGCACCTCGTTTGTCCCCGTTTGAGACAAGGAACGCGGCTCACGATCCAATGTCGTGCGAGATGAAATTTCCACTTATCTCCTCGGAGAGGTTAAGGGTCAGGAGAGGGAATAGAAATCTACGCCTGCAGAGCGAATGCTTTCAGCGCCGGCACTGTGCGGGAAGTCTTGACTCGACCCCCTGACGTCCTTTGGCGCCTACGTGGAGAATAGCTTCGCGGCGGAGAATTGTGAATGGCAGCAATCTGCCGGGTTTATGGCAGGAAGTGTGGATGTCCTCGCATGTTGATATTGCGCGGGCTCGCGCGCGATGCTATTTTTTGGTTACTTGCGGGTGGGTTGCATCACTCGCAAGTGACCAATCCACATGTCCTCTTGCTATCTTTAAGGAATCAAATATCCCATTTTTTTCGCTTGCCTTCCCTTGCGATTGATAAGGGGAGGCTTGCGTCCAAAAGACCCCTCTGGAGTAGTGTGCATGTCCTTCATACGTCCTCATTCTTTATACTTTTCTCGCCAGTTCAAGCCAGGTTGCCGCAGGGCCTGGGAAACCTTCTCAATTCTTCCGATGGTGATCGCCCAATTGCTCTTTGCCACCGCCGGGGCCGCGGCACAGACTACGATCCAGGCTGATCAATTCGTGGACTCGGCGGGCATCAACGTTCATCTGCACTACACCAATACTCTCTATGGCACCAATTTTTCGCTCATTCAGACCTCGCTGCAGCAACTGGGCGTGCGGCACTTGCGCGACGGAATCGCATTGGATTCCTGGAGAACCTACGACAACGAGCTGAATCTGCTGGGGCAAGCTGGGATCAAGGGGATTTTCATTGCCGGCCCCAACCAGACGGCGGCGCAGATTCAGACCTTCCAAAGCCTGGTACCGCAGTCCTTTGAGGGGGTGGAGAGCCCCAACGAGTACGATAACTCCGGCGTTTCCAATTGGTATACGGTCCTTCAGAACGAGGCTCCTGTCATCCAACAGGCGGTGGCGGGACAATACCCAGCGCCGCTGGTCATCGGGCCCTCCCTGGTGAAACCCCCATCGTATTCGACCCTGGGAAGTCTCGCTTCCTCCATCGGCTACGGAAATATTCATGATTACAAATCCTGGAAGAACCCCGGCACTCCCGGTTCTTATGGCTGGGGGTATTCGAACTTTATTAGCAACGCCTGGGCGCTGAGCATGGAGTCCTATACGGCTCCGATCCGCCCCGTGATTGCCACGGAGAGCGGTTATACGAATGCCACCAACGACGCGAATCGTGTTTCAGAAACCGTGGCGGCGGTGTATCTCCCGCGGCTTTTACTGGAGCAGTTTCGCAGCGGTATTAAGAGGACGTACATCTACGAACTGTTGAGTACGGGTGGCGAGGATTTCGGGTTGCTCCACTCCAATGGAACGAAGAAACCCGCCTTCTATGCGGTTGCCAACCTGCTGAACATGCTCAGCGATCCGGGCTCCTCTTTCACGCCGGACTCGCTGGCAATTGGAATCACAGGCGCCAATTCCAATGTGCATACGATGCTGTTTGAAAAGCGCAGCAAGGTCTTCTATTTGGCGGTCTGGGTGGAACTACCACGCTACGACGGGTCCACGGGCGTACCTGGAACGTCGCTCACAGTGAGTCCGGTTCCACTGACCATCACATTGCCGAATCCGATTCAGTCTGCAACTTTGAACCAATGGAATACAGCAGGCAGTGTGACGTCAACGACGCTGCTTGCATCACAGACCCAAAAATTCAGCGCGACTGACGAGCTCACGATTCTTGAACTGGTCCAGAAATAGTCAATGAACTGAGGAATGCCAAGGGTCAATCGACATCGTACGGCTGGTCGGATATGGCCGGCGTTGTTTGAGAGTCTATTCCAGGCCAGCCCGAAACAATCAGAGAGGGGCGATGAAGACGCCGGGATGCTGTCGGGTTGCTGGACAACTTGTTTGCAGCCTTAAAATGTCTAGTGCATTGTCACAACCCGCCTGAAGGCTCCGCGGGTTGTGGCAAAAAGCCAGAGTCAGGAATTCTTCTCCGAATTGCGCGCCAAAGAGGCTCCGATCGTTCCTCTTGGCTCCGCTCTACTCCGCTGATTACATTGACACTCCAAGATTCATGACTCGGCTCTTAACCGACAGGCTGAAGGTTTGAGTCATAGCGAAAAAATCGCAGCTTCGTGGAAAACAACCTATGGAGTACTTTGTAACGTTTGTAGGCTTGGCTGGCTTTGTTCTCTTGGAGAGCCTCCGACGGCTGAGACGTGAGACTCTTGAGATACCAAAGGCTCGCCAGCGTCATGGTTTAGCGGTATGAGGTTAATTTGCTTCCCGACGCAAGGAGCAGCTTTTCTGAAAGATCCGCGAGGAGGGATGAAAATGAGTCTCGGTTCGGAAATGGCTTGCATGCCTGCTGGCGATCAGCCGCTGAGTGAGGCAACTCAGATTGCTCTATATGGAGTGACGCGAGTTCTGGCGTCCGTGGGACGGGCCTTTGTCTGTCTTGATTCGGACTTCCGGATTGTCCACGCTTCATATCTGCTCGACGATTTGCTGGGATCCGGAGTCTCCGGTGCGCTGGTGGGTCGGGGAATTGAAGAGCTGTTGGGCGCAGACCTCTTTGGCGCAAGGGGGCCGCTGCGCGTGGCCCTGACCGATGGCCAGAGGCGGGAAGGTTGGAGGGCTACTCTGCAATTCAAAGAGACCGCTTCGCGGCTGGTGTCGATTACAGCAGCGCCGGTGGTACATGAAGCGTCAAATATCTGTGATCCACGGATGAGGTATGTTGTCCTGTTGCGTCCCGCTGAAGAAGAGGAGATGTGCTCAAATTCGCCCACTTTCTATACAGATGCCATTGCCAGCTCGCCGGCCATGCAGCGCATTTTTCGCCTGGTAGAGACACTGCAGCACAGCGAAGCGGCCGTATTAATTAGCGGCGAAAGCGGCACAGGTAAAGAGGTGGTGGCCCGCGCCATTCACCAGAGCTCGCCGCGAAGCAGCGGTCCATTTATAGGTGTTAATTGTGGCGCGCTGCCGGCTGATCTACTCGAATCTGAATTGTTCGGCCATGTTCGTGGCGCTTTCACCGGTGCGGTGCGCGACCGCATCGGTCGCTTTGAACTGGCGTCCCATGGGACGCTGTTTCTAGACGAGATCGGCGACCTGCCGCCGCTGCTGCAGGTCAAGCTTCTGCGCGTGCTCCAGGAGCGCCAATACGAACGCGTGGGCGAGAGCGTGGCGCGGACAGCTCGGGCTCGCATCATTGCGGCTACGAATGTGGACCTGCGAATTGCGCTGCGCCAAGGCCGGCTGCGCGAAGATCTGTATTACCGGCTGTGCGTAGTTCCCATCGAAGTGCCGCCTCTGCGGGAACGGAGAGAAGACATTGCGCCGCTGGCTTCGCATTTGCTCAATCGCGTTACCTCCCAGCACGGCCTCATTCGGCGCATGTCTCCGCAGGCAATGCGGCTCCTGTTGGAGTATTCGTGGCCCGGGAATGTGCGCGAGCTGGCGAATGTAATGGAGTATGCCGTGGCGGTGGCGAAGATCGAGACTATTCTGCCCGAGGATCTTCCTGCGGAGATACGGCTTTCGACTTCTGCGCCTCGACCGTTTGCCGCAGAACGGACTGCCCCAACGCAATCGGAGTCTGGCCAGCACGTGCAACGGCCTGCTGAAGCGGATCGTCTGGTCGCAGCTTTGGATGCTCATCGTTGGAGCCGTTCTCATGCCGCCAAAGCCTTGGGCCTGAGCCGGTCCACGCTTTGGCGCAAAATGCGTGAATTGCATCTGACAGAACACGTCGAAGGTTGAGACGTTATGTTGCAACAATGAAACGAACTGTTGCACCGCTGTGTTTCATAGCCTGGCCACCCCCACTTCCAAGCCAATCATTCCATTGGACGTCTCGTTTGGAATGCGACGTGCACTTAACCTCTTCAAGATCGCTCACCAGCAATGCTGCACAGAAGCAAGTAACGCAGCTCGAGAACGATCTCCGAAGAGGGGATTATGGAAATCGCGAAGAATTTGTTTAGCCGGATACCGGCAAAAGGCTTGGTGCTTGCAGGATTGCTGATGTTCTGGTCGTCATCGCTTCAGGCCACGGACGGCCATTTTCTGCATGGCGCGGGGCCAGTCAACGAAGCAATGGGCGGAGCCGATACCGGAATCTGCCTGGATGCAACCGGTTCCATCGCATGGAATCCTGCTTGCACAACCCAGTTTCAAGGCCGTCGATTTGAGTTCCACGCGACCGGATTCGCGGCTTGGAGAGATCTTTCCAGCACGGTCGATGCAAATGCTTTCGGGCCCGGCGTTCCAGGGGCGACTCTGCAAGGGACGACCGTGAGCCACCGGGACGGCGCGTTCATGCCCGGCTTGGCATTCGTCTACCATCCGCTGGGGAGCCGAAACGCTTACCACTTTGCCATGATCGGTGTGAGCGGTTTCGGAGTGGACTATGACCAGAACACGAACTTCTCCAACCCTATCCTCACGCCTCAGCCGCCGAATGGCTTCGGCTTCGGAAGAATCCGGTCGAACTATTCATTGCTTGAGGTTCCCATCGGGGCGTCGCGGCAGCTCACGGAGCGTGTGTCGGCCGGGTTCTCGATTGCGCCCTCACTTTCAATGCTGCAAGTGATTCCGGCTCCGTTTGCTGCTCCGGTGATTGCGGGAAGCACAATGCCGTATTACTTGTCGGCGGGCAATAACGCACCTGCTCTCGGCATGGGCGCATCTGCCGGACTGCATTATCAGATCACTCATAGATTCAGCGTCGGCGTCGCTTATCACACGCCAGTCTGGTTCCAGGAGTTCACCTGGAAGAGAAAGGACCTGAGCAATACTTCGCACGATCTGAAGTTTCAAATGAATCTACCTCAGGTCATGAGCGCGGGCGTCGGCATTTCACCTTCGAAGAAAACTCGTTTGGGCGCCGATGTCCGTTGGTTCAACTATGCCAATACCGCTGGATTCGCAAAGTCTGGGTTCAACTCGGACGGTTCGGTTGCCGGCTTTGGATGGAAAAACATTTGGGCTGTCGGCGGCGGAGTGCAGCAACAGGTCGCTACCGGCACCAAATTGATTGCCGGGTACAACTACTCTCAAAATCCGGTTCCCGCCAAGTACGCATTTCTCAACACGCCAGCTCCCGCCATTGTGCAGCACCACGTCTCCGGCGGAATTGTGCAATCGCTTCGTTCCGGTTGGGATGTGAATGCGACCTACTACCATGCGTTCCGCAACTCGCTCACAGGCCCGTGGCTCTCACCCCAGGGCGCAATTCCCGGCACCTCCGTCACCAGCCGGATGTCGGAAAACTCGCTGACGATTGGATTGGCTCGGACCTTTTAATCTGGGCGCGGCGGCACCAAAATGCCGCCGCGCTTGTAACGATTGCGACTTTGAAGGGCTTTATTCAATGGGAAGCAACGGGAGAGGAAACACAATGCGTCATATGCTTATTCTCGGTGGTGGGACTGCCGGGACCATCATGGCCAACAAGCTTGCTGCCGCTCTGGATGAGCGGGATTGGCGAATCTCCGTCGTGGACGGAACGGAAGAGCACTACTATCAGCCTGGCTTCCTCTTCGTTCCCTTCGGTATCTATCGGATGCGTGAAATCGTCAAGCCCAGGCGTCAGTATCTACCCGGCCGCATCAAGTTCATTCTCTCCGGCATTGAACGAATCGATGCGGAAAAGAAGTCGGTGACGCTGTCGAGCGGGGAAGCCCTTCGGTACGACTGCCTGATCATCGCCACAGGGGCCGACATTCATCCCGAGCAGATCGACGGCATGCTTGATGAGGAGTGGGGACGCAGCAAGTTCGACTTCTATACGCCCAAAGGAGCCGACCGCCTCGCACAGTTTCTGAAGACCTGGCAGGGAGGCAAGCTGGTCGTCAGCATCGCCGAGATGCCAATCAAATGCCCTGTGGCGCCATTGGAATTTCTCTTCCTCGCTGACGCCTATTTCATCGAGCGCGGTATGCGCGACAAGGTGGACCTGCATCTGGTAACGCCGCTCTCCGGTGCGTTCACCAAGCCCACATCGAGCAGCGTGCTCGGCGAGTTTCTTGATCGCAAGGGAATCACTGTCACCCCCGACTTCGACCTTGGCCGCGTAGACAGCAAGGAGAAGAAGCTGGTGGCTTGGGATGAGACCGAGGTCGGCTACGACCTGCTGGTGTCGATCCCCACAAACATGGGCGACCCTTGCATTGCGCGCAGTGGGATGGGCAATGAGTTGAACTTCGTTCCCACAAACAAGGAGACGCTCAAAGCCGATGGTCTTGAAGACGTTTTTGTGCTGGGCGATGCGTCGAATCTCCCCAGTTCAAAAGCCGGCTCTGTTGCGCACTTCCAGTCCGAGATTCTCTTTCAGAACATTCTCGAGCACATCGAGGGTCGCCCGGCGTGCGCCCACTTCGACGGGCACGCAAACTGCTTCATCGAGTCGGGTTTCGGCAAGGGACTGCTCATCGACTTCAACTACGAGACCGAGCCTCTGCCCGGCGAATTTCCGCTGCCCGGCGTTGGCCCCTTCAAGCTGCTTGAGGAAAGCCCCATCAATCACTATGGGAAGATGATGTTCCGCTGGGTCTATTGGAACCTCCTGCTGCGCGGCATGGAGCTGCCGATCGAAGCCGAGATGTCGATGGCGGGAAAGCGGGTGCGCTAATGGCTGCCGCATTGGTAGTGGAAGACCGCGTTGCCGAACTTGATCGCAAGCTGGACTTCATTGTCGAGGAACTCGGTCACCTCAGGCGAGTTCGTAACAGTGCCGAGGATCTTGTCGCCGATCTCACGATTGTGGGCAAAGACGCGATGGGAGACGCCGTGGAGGCTCTTGGGTCCGCGTCGCTGCGCCCACAGGAAATCATCCAACTGCTCAAGAGCGTCTTGCTCGACGCTAAGCTGCTGAGTGGTGCGCTGCAACAGTTGGAGAGCGCGGCAGACTTCATTCAAGACGCTCAGCCAATTGCTCGCGATCTCTTCCGTCAGGCTGTCGCCGGTTGCCAGGTCATGCAGCAGAAGGGATACTTCGAAGCCGCTTCGGCGGGGTTAAGAGTGGGCGACGCGATGTTGCGCTCACACACTTCCAAAGATTGGCAGCAGATCGAGGCCAGTGTTCCTCAACTCGTCGGGTTCCTGCGCGAGCTTACGCGCCCCGAGGTGCTGCAGGCCCTGGAGGCAATCATTCATGGCTTCGGCAGAGTGCAGGCTACGATGAACGTCGATAAGTCTGTCTTCGAACTGGTGCGAGACGTGAGTTCGCCGGATGCTCGTCGAGGCATGGCGATCATGGTTGAGTTCCTAAAGGTTGTTGGATCGCGCTCCGTTTTTTCCGGCCCGGCCGGGACACAAGAAATTCAAACATCAGGAAGGTGACATATGGGAACAATGAGCATAGCTGGAAAGCCGATTGAGTTGGATGCAGATGGTCATCTTGCCCATCGCAACGATTGGAATGAAGACCTCGCCCGGGAAATCGCTGCCTATGAGGGCATTGCCGAACTTACGCCGCAGCACTGGGCAGTCATCAACTTCATGCGCAAGGTTTTCGATCAGGAAGGCGATGCGCCATCGATTCGCCGCCTGACCAAAGAGAGTGGAGTCGACACCAAGACTCTGTATCAGCTCTTTCCAAAGGGCCCCGCAAAGCGCGCGGCGAAGATTGCTGGACTTCCAAAGCCAAAGGGTTGCATTTAAGGAGAGCCTCACCATGACATATACAAATACAGCCGAACCAATTCAAAAAGTCTCCATCGTCGTTTCGCATGGATCTCTCGAAGGAGTGTATCCCGGCCTGATCATGGCCAATGGGGCGCGCATGGAGGGCATCGAGGCTTCGCTCTTCTTCACTTTCTTCGGACTCGACGCGATCATCAAGAAGCGGATGAACAGTCTGAAAGTGGCGACAGTCGGAAATCCGGGAATGCACATGCCGACACTGCTCGGCGCGCTGCCCGGCATGTCGGGATTCGCCACCGGGATGATGAAGAAAGAGATTGAGAAACTCGACATCCCTCCCATCGGCGAATTCATCACGATGATTCACGATGCCGGTTGCGAGATCTACGCCTGCCGCGCCACGGTGGACATGTTCCATTTGAAACGTGAGGATTTTTGCGACGAGATGGACGACGTCATCTCCGTCGGGCAGTTCTACGAGAAGGCTGCCGGCGCACAGATCATCTTCACTTAATCGCCGGTCGCGTCGCCGAAAAACTCTTCTTCCGAATGAGCGAGATCGGGATCGAACGCCGTGCGGCAGTTTCGACAGATTGATTCTTGTGTCGAAAGTGCCGCATGGTCATTCCGTAGCTGTTCTCCACTTGCTGGAGAGCAAAGGATCATCAGCTCAGTGGCTCCTTCATCAAGAAAAAGCCACCTTATTCGGAGAACAGCTCTAATCATCGGCCGATAAGCGCTGCTTCGTGTTCCTCCTCCGGAATTTGAGTCCGATTGCTTTGGCTAAGAGACGACGAGTTGTCGTACGAGTGGCCTGTCAGCAATCCCAGGACGAACCAGGCGAACAAGGCTGCTCCAATCGCGAACAGGATGTCTCCCGGGACTCTCATCCAACGCAGCGTCTGCATTGATCCTGATTGCATGAACTCCGCGGAACGCGCATACCATGTGCCATGCTCGATCGACGCCCACGCTTGCAGCAGCCCAACCGGCAACATACTCAGGACCACCATGAAGATCAGGCCCATGTTGAGAGACCAGAACGACAGCTTCAACGGTCCCTCCTTCCACTTGTTCCCAGGCTTGAGGGCGCGCAGGCAAAACAGCGTCAGGCCGAGACCAAGCATCCCATATACGCCGAACAAAGCGGTGTGGCCGTGGACCGGGGTGAGGTTAAGTCCCTGAACGTAATAGAGGGAGATGGGCGGATTGATCAGGAAGCCAAACAGGCCTGCTCCGACAAGATTCCAGAATGCGACCGCAATGAAGAAGTAGATCGGCCATTTGTAATTGGCTATCCATTGAGCCTTCCTGGTTGGTTGCGCGAGACGAATGTTCTCCCAAGCTTCGTAGCCGATGAGCGTGAGCGGCACGACTTCAAATGCGCTGAAGATCGCTCCGAGGCCGATCACCGCAGGGGTCGCGCCGGCGAAGTAAAGATGATGGAACGTGCCGATGATTCCGCCGGATAGGAAGATGATCGTCGAAAAGAGTGCGGCCTTGGTTGCCGTTCGAATTTCGATTAACCTGAGCCGCGTGAAAAGGAACCCAATCACCACAGTCGCAAATACCTCGAAGAAGCCTTCCACCCAGAGGTGAACTACCCACCAGCGCCAGTATTCAGCGGTAACCAAATGGCTGCGCTGCCCATACATCAATCCCGCCGAATAAAACAGCGGTATGGCAATGCTGGAGATCAGGAAGAGGGTAAGCAGCGCCCGGTCCTCGCTCTTGCGAACAAGCGCCGGCTTGAGAGCCGCAACCATGAGGACAAGCCACAAGACGAGACCAACGAATAAGAGGATTTGCCAGAAGCGTCCAAGGTCGACGTATTCATAACCCTGGCTGCCGAACCAGAACCACAGGTTGCCAAGACGCTGCTGAATGCCGAGCCACTCGCCGGCGAGCGATCCGCCAACCACAAGGATCAGTGCTCCGAAGAGTGCATTGACGCCCAGCCGCTGATACTTTGGCTCGTGACCGCTGACCGCCGGTCCAACGTAAAGACCAGTAGCCAACCATGACGTCGCGATCCAGAAGATGGCGATTTGCAGATGCCAGGTGCGGGTAACGGCGTAAGGCAAGTACTTAGCCAACGGGAAGCCAAAAAATCCATGACCTTCGACCCCGTAGTGCGCCGTCACAACGCCCATCAGAATTTGCACGCCCCAGAGAATCACTACAACGAAGAAATACTTCAGCGTTGCTCGTTGCGATGGCGTCGGCTGGAACGCAAGGAATGGATCTTTCTCCGGATAGGGACCGCGAACGAGCTCTTTTTCCTGTGAAGCGTACCACCAAACCAGGCCGCCGATGCCCGCAAGCAGGCCGACAAAGCTGAGAATGCTCCAGAGGACGGCGCCGGATGTGGGAACGTTGGCGACGAGGGGTTCATGCGGCCAGTTGTTGGTGTAAGTTACATCCGACCCTGGACGCTCTGTGCTTGCTGCCCATGAGGTCCACCAGAAAAACGCTGCAAGCTCGTGCTGTTTGGCGGCGTTCGTCAGCGCGCCATGAGGGATGGCGTATTCCGACCGGCCGGTGGCAAAGACGTCGCTATAGTAAATCCGAAGCTGCTCGAATGCCGCAGCGCGATCGGCGCTTAACGTGACGCGATTGCGCGAACCATTGAACGTATTGGTGCGCATCTCGCGGATCAGTCGAGCCTTGAAGACGGCTTGCTGGTCGATCCCGAGAGAAGCGAAATTTGCCGCACCTGCTCGGACGGCCCAGTTGTTGAGCAGAATCTCTGATTCCCGGTGCAGCCAGTCCGCGCTCCAGTCCGGCGCGACATATGCGCCATGACCCCAGACCGTCCCTATCTCCTGACCGCCGATGGACTGCCAGACACCCTGTCCATCCGTAATGGAACTGCCTGTGAAAAGCAGCTTCCCTTCCGCTGTGTAGACATCTGGGATGGGTGGAGCTTCGCTGATCATCTTCCGCCCCACTCCTCCCAGGACGGCGAACGACCCAATGATGACGATGGCAAAAGCCACCCAATAACGCCTATAGGACATGGTTTCTCCTCGATCGCGCAGACTCTGTTTGCGCGCTGGATTCACCGTAGCGTCGCGCGCGGCGCCTTGCACGGACTTAAGTCACAGGACTTTGAGAAATCTGTAAAATGCACCACCAATAGGTTTTCAACGTCGTTTCGGGCGTTCTTGGTGCGGGATCGGAGGCGAGCCTGTTACAGTTTCCACTGTCCTGTTTTGGGGTGTAGTGAGATGCACCCCGGCGATTCTCATACATATTTCCCGGGGGCTAAGCGGCATGTCGTTTCGTTCGGTGTTTCTGGCTGTTGTCATTGCGTTTGCGCTTATTTTGTCCGCTTTTCTTATCAATAGACAGCGCCCCAGCGTCGAGACAGCCCAGCCGACGGCCGACTTTGTCCGCGCCTCGGGCAAATGTGCCGAGTGCCATGCGCGCTTGCAGTATTCGGTTGTACATGAATACGAGATGTCCGCTCACGCGAAGAAGGGTGTCAACTGCCTCGATTGTCACCAGCCGGGTCCAGGTCAGCAAAAGGCCGATCACCACGGCTTCGTAATCAGCACGCATCTGACCGCCGGCAACTGCCGTTCTTGCCACGAAGGCATATATCAGGAGTTTCTGCGCAGTCGCCATGCCGCACCCAGTTGGGCAGCCGTCCATGGCGAGAAAGGGCTGAGCCTCGAGCAGGTTGCTTTCAGCGAGCAGTTCCAGCCAGGTGGCACGAAGCGTCCGCCAAACCCTCTCGTACTCCCGGAAGGGCATCCTGCCGCCACGTCAGGGTGCGAGCAGTGCCACGCCATCGGCAAGCCGAACGATGATGGGACTATCGGCAATTGCACGCAATGCCACTCGCGCCATACAAGTTCTGTCGCATTGGCCCGCCTGCCCACTACCTGTGGGCAGTGCCACATGGGCCCCGACCACTCCCAGATAGAGATTTACAACGAGTCAAAGCATGGCGTAATGTTTGCGGCCCAGCGCAATCTGCTCAAATTAGACGCAGACCCGCGAACGCTGACAACGCGGGACATGTTTGTTCCTACCTGCTCCACGTGCCACATGAGCGGCATCAACGGCCTCAAGGTTACCCACAATCCATCCGATCGACTCGGTTGGTATCTCGCCGATGCTGTCACCACCCATCGCCCCAACTACCTGCAGGCCCAGATCAACATGAAGCAGGTTTGCACGCAGTGCCACACGCAGGCCCTGGTCGACCGGGTTTACAACCAAGGCGAAGCGGTTGTGCAAAGCACCAATGCCAGGATCCTCGCCGCCAAGGCGATCGTGGACGGCCTTCGCAAAGACGGCTCTCTCTCTGGGCCGCCGTTCACACACACCATCGATTTCACGTACTTCAATCTTTGGCACTATGACGGCCGGACATCGAAGCATGGCGCCTTCATGGGCGGTGCCGATTTTGTGCAGTGGCACGGTAATTACGAGTTGCTCTCAAAGACTGTTGAGCTTCAGCACGATGCCGACGAACTACGGAGGGAGCATGCTCGCAGATAAATGGCTGCTTCGCCTGCAAAATATCGTCAGGGGCACGCGCCTGAGGTGGGTGCGCGACCCTCAGCTTTGGGTCGAACTATTTGTGACCGCTAATCTAGCGATCCTCGCCGCCGACATTTTCATCGCTCACTCGGTCAACCACTTTCAGAAGACGGCGGAGTACATCCCACTGTATTTTTCATTGGGAGCGCCTGTGGTTCTGGCTTTTGTGATCGTTCTGCGCTGGATGAGGCGCATCGATGGCCCGTGGCGCGATGTGGGCTATGCCGTTGGGTGGCTTTCCATCCTGGTGGGGTTGGGCGGTGTGCTTTACCACTTGGAGAGCCGCTTCTTTCTCGATCGAACACTCAAGAGTCTTACTTATGCGGCGCCATTCGCCGCGCCGCTGGCTTATACCGGTCTCGGCTTTCTTCTGCTCATGAATCGTCTGGTATCCGCGCGCAGCGCGGAATGGGCGCGATGGGTGATCTTTCTAGCCCTGGGTGGGTTCTTCGGGAACTTTGTCTTGTCGTTAACCGATCATGCGTCAAACGGCTTCTTCGCAAAGACCGAATGGATTCCTGTCATTTCGTCGGCTTTGGCAGTCGGCTTCCTGATCGTTCCTCTCGTCATCACCGTGACCCGGCGATTCATGGATGTGTGTCTCCTCGTGATGACGACGCAGGCTCTTGTCGGCGTGCTGGGATTCTGGTTTCACATACAGGCAAATCTGATTGAACCGGACCACTCCCTACTTGACAGACTGGTGAATGGCGCTCCGCCAATGGCTCCGCTGCTCTTTCCGAATCTTGTGGGCCTGGCTCTGATCGGGATGTGGGCCCTGCTTCCACATCTGAATGAGGCGACTCCTGGCGGATCGTGGCTTGGAACAACTTACGACTGGGCGCATCCTGAAGAAGAGTCGTCTACCTCATCCGCATCGTAAGTCTTTTAATTTCGCAAAAAATGTTCCACGTGGAACATTTTGCCTAGCGCGAGCAGAAAGATACTTTTCAAATTTGCAGATTATATGGGGAAACCATGAATGAAATTGCCTCTTCGATGGTCATCCGCCGGAATGAAACACTCAGGGTCAGCTTCATGCTCTGCGTGCTCAAACCGGCGGCCATATTAGTCGATCGTGAGGGAAACAAGGCCCGAACTTGTGACCTGATGTGTAAGAGCGGGCGGAGGAGCCGAGGTCAAAACAGATCCCCCTCCACATCCAACGAGGAAGGCTCCTGAGACGATGCAAGCCAGTGCAAGGAAGCAAATCAACCGCAGGGGGCGCGATGCAGACCTTCTTCTTATGAACCCCAGTGGAAGAAGAAAGATCGGGAGCGCGATGCCTTCACTGGCCGAGCCGGGTAGAGTTTCATTGAATACCACCGTTACGTCGAAGGTGCCGTGCGGAGAACTCGGCGAGGTCGCTATGGTTACTGTTTTTGTCTCGCTGGAATAGCCGCAAGCAGCCCCGCCGGGGAGATTGAGACAGGTTGCTGTCATGCTCGTAGCGGCGGAAGGAAGCTTAACTTCATAAACCGCAGTCGTCCCCGCGGAGATCGTTGCTGAAGTTGGATTAAATTCTGGCGCCGCAGCCGTTCCAGACATTGGGGTATCCACCTCGAACTGAACGGAATTGGAAATGGCTGCGCCAGGAAGCGAAGTCCGAACAGTTATCGCGGCTTGTCCCGGACTTGTAATCCGGGCGGACGTCACTTGAACAGTTAATCGCGTAGAACTCACAAATTGGGTTGAGAGTTCTGTGTTACCCCAATAGACCTTTGATGATCCAGTGAATCCGGTTCCATCGATGGTGAGAGTGAATGCAGGGCCACTCGCGCCGCAAAACGCGGGCGACAAGCTATGGATGACAGGCGCGAGATTCGACGGAATGTTGATCGTGTATGCGGCAGTTGCCACGGCGCTGGGCGCATATCCGCTTGCAATGGCCATTGCCTGGATTGTTTCCGTCGACGTGACGTCGAGGGGGCCGCTATATCTGGCGGAATTCGCGGCCGGTGTTGATCCGTCGGTCGTCAAGTAAATTACCGCACCAGGAGTGGCATCGGAGATCAGCACGCTTTGTGCCGAGGTGTAGGCGCCTCCTCCGACGCTGAATGTTGGAGTCGCTGCGGCCGCAGACGCGGTAACACTGAATGGGAGAGTGGTCGTTACCGTTTGCGTGCCCGAGGCGCCGGAGATGTTCACAAAATAGCGCCCCGGCGAAACAGAATTGCTTGCCGAGAGAACCAGTGCTGCACTGCCTGCCGACGGTTTTGATTCGAGGATCGCCGCAATTCCAGAAGGCAAGTCAGACCCTATTGCGAGGCTTACGTCTCCCGAGAATCCCGCCTGAGTTTTGATTGAAATGGTCGCTGTGTTTGGGGCGCCTTGAACGAGATTAAGCGGAGAAGGCGCGACGGCAAGATTAAAGGCACGATCGGGGTTTATCGTCAAATAGAGAGGAGCGAGTGCGCTCTGGAACCCGGTTGAGGCCCACACGCTCACGACGTACGTTCCCACGGCAGCGGAGCTATTCGCGGTCAGCGTGAGAACACTCTTTGCGTTGGTTTCACCTGGGCTGAATGTTGCCGCAATGCCGGCCGGCAGTTGCGTCACGCTCAGGTTCACGTTTCCTGAGTACCCGTTCATTTCGTTAATGGTGACGTTGTCTGTAGCAGTTTCGCCTTGTTTCAGAGTCAGATAGGCGGGCATTACTCCGACGGTAAAGCCGGGTGTTGATTTGGAAGTAACGAGCTGTTGGAACTGGCTGTATGATTTCATGCCGCCGGAATTGCCGGCAATAATCGCCGCGGAGGTTCCGGGCGGGGCGGTGCTGCTCGCTGACCATGTGAGCACACTTGTGGTGCTGGTTGAGGCTGGGGTAAACGATGCGCTGACTCCGGGCGGAAGCTGGTAGCTGGACAGATCGACGGTTCCCGCGAAGTCGCCCCAAGGCACAACCGTGACTGTAGATGTTGCCGTGGAACCTTGCATGAGAGTGAAGGGAATTGGCGAGATGCTGAGCAGGTACGTTGGCACGTTTACAGAGAGGGCGATGGTTGTGGATGCTTTCAGATTGCCGGAGCTTCCAGTGATCGTGACCATGACACTGCCGGGCTCGGCATCGTTGCCTGCGGTAAGCGTGAGCAATCCAATGCCATCTGAGTTGTTGGTCCAGAGGGCGGTCACACCGGCCGGCAGGGATGACGTCACGGCGAGATCAACGCCGGCGGAAAAACCGGCAAGTCGCTGAGCCTTGATCGTAACCGCCCCAGATGTGCCAGGGTAGATCTTGAGACTAGACGGGCTGGGCGTTATGACGAAGCCCGGCGCGTTAACCTGCAGAGCCACACTTGTGGTTGCGGCCAAGTTACCTGAGGCTCCGACAACTGTCAAAAGATAAGAGCCGCGCATCGCAGAGCTGGCAGCGGACAAAGTGAGCGCGCTCGAATGCGAGGCTGGATTTATGTCGAAGGATGCCGTTATACCGCTGGGCAGGCCGGATACCGACAGTTCCACATTTCCGGTGAACCCGGACTGGTTTTTCACGGCGATGCTGGTTGTGGCTTGGGCTCCGGGCACGACGATCAGATTGGTGTCAGAGGCGGAAAGCTGGAAGCCGCGTGTTGGCGGAGGCGCAAGAGCGTCGATCAGATTCTGTCCGGACGGGCTCCCCCACCCAGTTACAAGATCGTAGCCTGTGACCGCGTAGAAGAACGGCCTTGGAGCGATGAAATACTCATTGTTGTTTCCAATGGTGACGTCGTGGAAGTCGCCGTTATAGCCGTTGCTTGATCCGATGCCGTAAATGGCAGGATTAAGAAACCCCATGGATGAGTTGCCGGATTGCTCTGCCTGCTGGTTGACAAGCGCCATAAATGCTGCCCAGCGCGGGGCAGCAAAACTGGTGCCAGCCCAAGTTCCGGCGCATTGGCCCCTATCGCAGTTGTCATTATCGAAGTCCGCTTCCATTGCGACGTCCGGTACGTTGCGCAGTGCCGCGGATCCGCCGTTGGTTGAGTTGGCCACGCCTCTCTGCCACGCCGGAATCGCAATGCCGTCGGGACTGGCACCGCCACCGCTCCGGTTCCATGCCGTTTCTGAATTCCAGCCACCGCCGGCACGATTGGTGATGAGAGTGGTCCCACCGACTGCTGTTACATACGCATCTTCAGCCGGATAGAACTCATCGACAAAAGGGTCGAATTCTCCGGAGTCGCCCGAAGCGACGAAGACGCTCTGGCCCTGCGCCGCAAATTCCTCAAAGAAGATGTCGTCCGTCTCCGGGTCTTCCGGGCTCCAGGACCAGGAGACACTCACTTGCTTCGCAATGTTTTCCGATGCGATCGCGTTGAAGATGTCCGCATCCACATCGCCGATGTAAACGCGCACCTGGCTTAGTCCGGGCGCCATACCGACGGCCTGCACGATGTCCAAGACCTGTTCACCATCATCGCCATGCAGTGGGGCGCTGGTCATTCCATCCAGAATTACATTTTGGATGGGAACATTGAACGACTGACCGGAATTCTTGAAAGTCATGTCGACATCGCTCGGGTTGTAGCCGCCGAATTCAACGAGTCCAACTGTCTGGCCTTTCCCGGTAAGCGTGGAGCCTCCATAGTAGGCTGCCCGCATATCGCTGCCCAGATACGAACCTCCGGGGCCAGAACCCGCAACTGTATTTGGCGTTGTCTCTCCCGTGGACATCCTCTTGGCCATGGGGCGGGGAACTGAGAAGTCGTTGAGGCCGGAAATGTGCTGCACATGCAGGTTCACCGGAAGTGATGGATCTCTGTCGGCGGAAAAGAACAGGCGGCTCTCCACCCCACGGACGAAGACCTGTCCGTGGGGACCCCGGCTCTCCACCCCACGGACGAAGACCTGTCCGTGGGGACCCCGGCTCTCCACCCCACGGACGAAGACCTGTCCTTGGGGACCCCGGCTCTCCACCCCACGGACCAAGACCTGTCCGTGGGGATCGCGGTTTTCGGTGGGATGCCGGTAAGTTCGCATCGCAACATGGAGGGCGCTCTCAACTTGTTTCACCGAGCCATTGATGGAAACCACGAATCGATTAGCCGGTGGATCATGAACGATGAAGCCGCTTGCTTTGGCAAAATCGACGACGGCCTGATAATCCTCGAGCGTTGGGCCAAATTGTTGAGTGAACTGGTCGACGCCGATAAATTTATGGAAATCGGGGCTGGCCGGGTCGTAAAGCCTGCCCAGCAGACGAGTGAGTTCCGCCTGGTTGCGCGGGGGCAAGATGATTGCGAGGTTCAAGCGCTGATCGGATGGAGGCGCGCCTACCAACGTTGCCTGCCCGTTTTGCACTTCAGGACGCACGTGGCGACTGAGCGTTTGTTGACGTTGCTGCGCGTGGCCAGCAAGCGGCGCCAGCAGAAGACATGCCAAAGCCAGAGCTAGCAATGAAGATCTCGGTTTAAGGAATGCGCTCCATCCGCAAAACAAAGTGCAGCCAGACATACTTATGTTTTCGCGCTTTCCGGCGATAACTTGAGGCCGAAGTGATGGAGTTTGGGAATTTCGCTGCCCCAGGCGGCCGGAGATGCAATTTGATTTCGAGTGTCTGAAAACAGGACACAACGCGCGCAAATCAGCATTTAAGACGCGATCTGTCGCATAGAGGATGTGCGAAAAGATGGGCAATTCGCGCATCGAGAGGCGAGCGCTCAGGTCGAAGTGCAACTTCAGTAATTGAAATGGATCACTCTCGTGCCTGAGCGAAACCAGATAGCTACTTGTGTCCCTGAGTGAACACGTTAGTCTAGTGAAAATTCATTCGTGAAGTTCGACTTGAATGCTTCGTTGCAGAAGATCAACTACGTCGAACCCTCCTGCCGGCAAGCGTTCAACGAAAGCAAGCGGTATTGGTGCGCGATGCTTTAGAGGAAGTCTTGTGTCTCATCGTGCTGTGTCAATCCGAGAGTCGAAAGCAAGGCGATTACCGTGCGTAACATTACCTGGGTCACGCGCACGCACCAAGGTTGTATATACCTTAGACAGGTCAGCCATTGACACTGGGTATCGTTGCGATAAACCGGAGGCGGCGCAACGCATTCTCTTGACAGGCTTCATAGCTGCCGTGCTCCCCCCGAGCGCGCATGAGGGAATGAGATCTTCTACAAACTGTGCAGGTATTGAGTCAGGCGATTTCGCGTCGCACTGGCCATGGCATTTTGTGTTTTCAAGTCCCAGAACATACAGCCGTCTGCCGCGAGGCTCGCGGATGCAAGAAAAGAAGGAATTGTTGTGAAGAAAGGGAAGGGATTTATGAAGAAGATTGGCGCATCGCTCGCATCAATCTTGATGTTTTCTCTCGCTCTCGCTGGGTGCGGTGGAGGCAGTAAGAGTTCTCAAACGACAACCTCGACACCGACGCTTGTGTCTATTGCGATTACTGGCGCTGGTTCAGCGACGTCGGTTCCGGCGGGCTCAACGCTGCAACTCACGGCACAAGGGAAATACAGCGACGGCAGCACTGTTAATCTGACTTCGCAAGTTGGCTGGGCGACATCTGACGGTGCGCTGGCAACAACGAACGCAGCGGGTTTGCTGACGGCGATAAAGAAGGGCATCGTAACTGTAATTGCGACGAAGGGAACCGTTTCAGGAACCTTGAGTCTATCGGTGACGTCGGCGGCCCTTTCGTCCATCGTTGTTAACGGGGGCGCGTCACTGACGGCTGGCGCAAGCGAGCAACTGGCTGCCCAGGGAAATTACACCGACGGCACGAGCCAATCCATTACATCGCAGGTAGCGTGGCAGACCTCTGACGCCACAATTGCGACGGTCAACAGCGCAGGCCAACTGACGTCGCTGAAGGCCGGGTCGGTTGTGATTACCGCCAATGCGGGATCGGTGTCTGGCACGGCGACAATTCTCGTGTTGCCCTCTTTGTCTTCGATCACGGTTACTCCGGCAGCATTCTCGATCGCCTCCGGACAGGGTAAGCAACTGAAGGCGCAGGGCGTCTACAGTAATGGAACAAGTCAGGACGTAACAAGCCAAGTGGTTTGGGGTTCGAGCGACAGCACAGTCGCCGGCGTCAGCGCTCTCGGTCTAGTAACAGGCGCGTCAGCTGGCTCCGCAACGATTACTGCGTCAGTGGGCTCGATCAAAGGGACGGCTTCTGCGACCGTGACGGCAGCTCTGCTGAATACGATTGTGGTGACGCCTTTGACCGCTTCAATTGCGACCGGTCAGACGCAAGCTTATGCGGCGAATGCCATCTTCTCCGACGGGAGCACCACGGATATCACGAACAGCGTGGCTTGGAGTTCGGGTGCAACGAATTTCGCCACCATCGATGCAACGGGACTTGCAACGGGCGTCAGCGCAGGAGCGGCAACCATCAGCGCCACATCGGGTGCAGTGACGGGATCCGCAACGCTTACGGTCACGCCCGCGGTACTCAACTCCGTTGATATCTCACCGGATGGGGAGATCATTCCAATCGGCGGTCAAACCCAGCTCACGCTGACAGGGTCCTACAGCGACAATACAACCCAAAACCTAGCCAATGCTTCCTGGTCATCCTCCGATCCGACAATTGCTTCGGTTGACCCAGTGAGCGGCGTGGTCACTGGAGTGTCGAACAGCAATGGCAACCCGGTCACGATCACAGGGAGCTACGGTGGGATGTCCAGCACAACAACTGTGTTCGTAACGGATGCAGTCGCGAAGTCGCTGACGCTCACGCCTGTGACGGCCTCCATCGCCACTGGAACCACGCAGCTATATTCGGTGAACGCCGTATACAGCGACGGAAGTATTCAACCTCTATCGGCTGGGCTCACCTGGACTTCATCTTCCGCTGCGACTGCTTCAATCGATGCAAACGGGCAGGCGACGGGAATTGCTCCTGGACAGTCAACGATCACGGTCGCATACGGCTCCCTGACCGATTCCGCTACCCTAACCGTGACGCCCGCTGCCCTGACCGCAATTGTGGTTACGCCAGCGACGACGGTGGTGGGAATCAACGGAAACGTGCAGTTTACAGCAACTGGCGTCTTCACCGACAACACGACCCAGGACCTGACATTGCAGGTGTCCTGGAACTCCTCAGTGGCCAGTTTTGCTTTCATCAGCGACACCGGAGTGGCGACGGGCGTCAGTGACGGTGTAACGACAATAACCGCTTCATACGGCGCGGTCAGCGGATCCGCGACGCTCACGGTTACAACGGCGTCGCTCGTTTCGATCATCATCACTCCGGCAAATCCGATTGTGCCGCCCCATTCGAAACTTCAGATGACGGCCATCGGGGTGTTCAGCGACAATTCGCAGGAAAAGCTCACGGGAGTTTCATGGCATACCACTTCCGCACGCTATGCAATCGTCTCGGGAACCGGTTTGCTTCGTACGAAGAAATCGACGAATCAACCCGTCTCGATCTATGCGTCTCTGAACGGGATTACGGGACAGACGACAGTCACCGTCACTTCAATGACAATCCAGTCATTGGACCTCACACCTGCTACACCGACGATCGCAGTGGGCACAACCCAGCCGTTCTCGCTTGTCGGAACCTTTAGCGATGGCGTGACGAAGGTTGATCTTTCTTCGTCGGCACGGTGGCAGACCTCCAACTATCAGGATGCTGTTATCACCAAATCAGGTGTCGCCAGCGGACTGGCGGTTGGGTCGGTGACCATCACCGGATCCTACGGCGGTCTCACGCCTGCAACGGCTACGCTAACGATCTCGAATGCAACGATTCAGAGCATCAGCGTCACACCGTCCTCGCCGACAATCGCTCTTGGTTCCTCGCAGCAGTTTGCCGCGATGGGATCATTCAGCGACGGTACGACTCAGGACATAACGACGGTCTCGCAATGGACCTCATCAACCCCAACGGTGGCAGTAATAAGCAAGACTGGACTGGCATCGAGCGCTACACATGGGCAGACTAATGTGAATGCGACGTTCAGCGGAACGACAGGTACAACACTGCTGACCGTCAATTAAGCTGCACGTTACGCTTTCCCTTGATCGGCTGTTGTGGAGAAAAGGTTCACCTGGGAACGGGTGAACCTTTTCTTTTGATTCTTAACCTTGGCGCGCCATTCCTGAATCACCATCTCCCGTTCCGATTCGCCCCTCATCGCGCTGCCGGGAGGCAAGTCAGCAACAAGCGGACAGTCAGCACAACGTGGAATTCTGCCACAGTGGGCCTTACCCACGGCCACGGTCAATGCGTGAAACTCATTAAAGAGTTGCGCCCATTCATGGGAAGGATCCGGGGCAAAGGCCTGGCGAGTAAGCTGGACGAGGGAATCGTATTCACGACGATTCCGCTGAGGCGGCGGGTCAATGAGCCGGTGCCGCTCAGCGATGCGTCGCAGGTACTCGTCGGCTACAGGGACAGGGTGCTTGAGGGCGTAGAGCAGGATGGCATCAGCGGTTTCTGGACCAACACCCGGCAGACTCAGGAGTCGGCTGCGCAGATCGACAGTGGGGGTTGCGGCCAACGTATCAAGAGAGCCGCCGAATTCCGCATCCAGCATCGCGACGAAGGCCTTCATCGCCGGGGCCTTGCGACTATGAAACCCAGACGGACGAATAAGCTCCTGAAGTTCATCGGGCGGCAGGTTACGCAGACCCTCGATGCTCAGTGCCCCGACACGGCGCAAGTTTGCAAGCGAACGTTCGACTGCTTTCCAGGCAGTGTTTTGCGTGAGATATGCGCCGATTATGACCTCAAACGCAGTCTCCGCCGGCCACCATTTCTGCGGGCCATAAGCTTTCACAAGGTGGTCATGCAAGCAGCGCAGCCGTTTGGCGGGATCGAGCGATCGGCCCCTCTTCACTTCCGGGGCCCATTTAACGGTGCCTGAAGCTGAATCTTCCATTCCAGAATGCGGGCTCGCGCTGCGGCTGCTTCCGCCTCAGGCACATGGCCGGCGTACTGCAAGGAGATCGAGAGCGCAGTATGAGCCAGCGGATCGTTCGGGTTTAACGCTGTCAATGCCAAAGCGGCTGCTACCGATTGTTCCAAGCGGCCTGCGTCACGCAATGCGCGGACCAGGCCATGATGAGCCTCGAAGTGTGCAGGGTCAGCGTCGATTGCCGCGCGGAATGCCTGCACTGCTTCCGCAGGGAAGCCCGAAGCGAGCTGGTCCATCCCTCGCTGAAAAAACTTCTCGGCATTGGATGTGGTGGATTCGGTCACGACTTTCAATAGGATAAAGGGAAGAGCCGCGATGCTCCAATCCGAGGAGCGACTGACGAGGGAGGGAACCGATGAAAAGTCACACTGAATATATGATCTTTGAGACCAGAAAGCGCCGCGAGATGGTGCATATCACGACCGAGGTGGAGCAGATCGTAAAGAGAAGCGGCGTAAAGGACGGGTTGTGCTTTGTTTCGGCGATGCACATAACGGCCGCGATTTACGTTAACGATCTTGAAGATGGACTCATCGAGGATATCGGAAAGTGGTTGGAAGAACTCGCTCCGGCTCGGCCAGACTACAAGCATCACCAGACGGGAGAAGATAACGGCGACGCGCACCTCAAATCATTATTGCTTCACCATGAGACTACCCTGCCGGTGACAGGTGGCCGGTTAGACCTGGGAACCTGGCAGCGAGTGTTCTACGCAGAATTCGACGGTCAACGGCGCAAGCGCGTGATTGTGAAGGTGCTGGGCCTGGAGTAGTTCTGTGTATCTGCAATCAATTATCGTTGATCTTTCGCCAGCCTTGCGCGGCTTGTTCCGCATCGGGTGAGGAGTAGTTCATCGTGCTTTGCGGCATCACGACAAGATCTATGCGGCGATTTTTGGCCCGTCCTTCAAGGGATTCGTTATCAGCAATGGGATGGAATTGGCCATATCCGGCGACCGATATTCGGTCTGGCGAGATGGCGTGAAACTCAAGACACTGCCTCGCAATTCGAATTGCACGAGCCGAAGACAGCTCCCAGTTGGAATCGAATTCAGCATTGTGAATGGCAACGTTGTCCGTATGACCCTCAACACGCACATCGTACGGCGTGCGGCTCAGCTCATCTGCGATGCTGTGGAGTATAACCGACGTTTCGGGCTTAGGGATCGCCGATCCAGAGTTGAAGAAACCGGCTTCGCGCAGGCTGATAACCAGCCCCTCACGGCTCAGTTGAATCGAAACGGTATTTCCAGCGATCTGGCGGGACAATGAATGTTGCAGGTGATTCCGGATTTGCTCAAGATCATCCTTCACGGTCGTCGTCGAAAGAGCGTTATCGCTCTCGACCGAACTCGTGATCTTGAAAGGCGGAGTCCTCGCGAATGATCTGCCTTTTGCCCCAGCGATTGAAGCCCTCGAGCTATCCGGGAAAACGCCCAGCGACTGAAATGCGGAATCAACAGCTCTCGAAACTTGCGCCTGCCGTTTTTGATCGGCCTTTGCGAATGCATAAAGTACGACGAAGAATGCGAACAGGAGAGTAATGAAGTCGGCATACGATACGAGCCAGCGCTCATGGCTTACTCGGGGACGAGGTGTACGGGAGCTCATGCAGCACGCTCCCGATCCTGGCTTTCCGAGTCATTCAAGAATCCGGAAAGTTTGATCTCCAGCATGCGCGGATTCATTCCCTCGAGAATCGAAATAACACCCTCGAGCATCATCTCGCGCCGCTGATGTTCCTCGCGCATATGAATGCGAATTTTTCCGGCGAATGGCAGAAAAAAAAGATTCGCGATACCAACGCCATAAATGGTGGCGACAAAGGCAACGGCAATGCCCCGGCCTACTTCCTGAATATTGTCAAGGTGTTGCATCACCTGAATAAGGCCAAGAACTGCGCCGAGAATGCCAATCGTTGGAGAGAAGCCGCCGGCGGACTCAAACACTGCTGGAAGGTTTTCCTCGCGTTCCGACGAGCAATCGAGGCTGACCCGCATGATTTTCCTCAACTCGGCTGGCTCAGTGCCATCGATGGCCAGCATCAGAGATTGCTTGAGGAACGGGTCCTCAATCGTCTGCAGGTCCGCATCGAGCGAAACGACCCCATTGCGGCGCGCCTTGTTTGCAAATCCAACAAGCAGCCGAATGAGTTGGTCACTCTGCTTTCGAGGCGCAACGAAGACCCGAGCCATGCCCTTGAACGCGGCTCTCACTGTCGCGAGGGGAAACTGGAGCAGAACGGCGCCCATGGTTCCTCCGAACACAATGAGGGCTGCTGTTGGCTGCAGAATCTGGTTAAGGTTGCCGCCTTCGATAAGCAGACCCGCGACGATACCGACGATGGCAAGAAAGACACCGCCGATGCTAGCCTTGTCCATTCCTTGCTCCTCTTCAAGAGGGAATTGTGGTCTAGCGTCCACCCTCGGGAGCGCTGTTGGCTGGACCTGGATCGATATTGCCGGAGACGTCCAGGCTCGCGACGGATGCCGCTCGTTGTAGTTCCTCAAAAGAGGTCAATCTCGATGCGACGGTGGCAATGAGGCGAGCGCGATAGGAGACGATGCGCTCAACCACTTCGTCAAGATCTTCGCGGACGATCAACTTCTCGCCGTTAATAAGCGTGAGCATGGTGTCGGGCGAAGCCTCTGCCATCTTGATTAGATCGCTGTTCAACATTATCGGCTTGCCGTTGAGGCGAGTGACTTCGATCATTGCCGGCATGCGCTCCTTACGCTTATTCATGCATATCGGCCAACGGAGCCAAAGGTTGATTAGGCAGCGCAATGTCAGTTGCACCGCGAAAATTCATAAAGAGTTTTTGTGAGACGCCGATGAAGGCAATAGGTAACGTGGTTCCTTCCACCAAGTGATCCGGGGCAGGCAAGTAGAGAGTTTCCGCTCACACCGGTCAGACACTCGAAGCAGGGAACCCAGATCAATTCAACTCACAAAGGAGAATTCGTATGGCATTGGGTGTCCTGAATAACATCTCTGCGATTTACGCGCAGAACAATCTTGCGAACACGCAGGCTTCTCTTTCCAAAACCCTTCAACAACTTTCGTCTGGATCCCGGATCAACTCCGGTGCAGACGATGCAGCCGGCCTGTCCTTGGCCAATGGTCTCCAGGCCTCAGCGAGTGCGCTGTCGCAGTCGGCAAAGAACGCGGCCGAGGGCGTCGATTTCCTCCAAGTTGCCGACGGGGCGCTGTCGCAGGTGACGAACCTGCTGAACCGCGCCGTCACGCTGGCTACGGAAGCGTCGAATGGTGTTCTGAATGCGAGCCAGGGACTCGCGGCGGATGCCGAGTATCAGAATATTCTGACGGAAATTGGAAACATCGATACCAACACGGAATATAACGGCATCAACGTCTTCTCGACGGCTGCCAGCATCTTCACGTCCGACGGAACGTTGACGCAGACCGACTCGGGAACCGCTCTCGGCAGTGTTGTTACCTCGGTCAGCCTTTCCGGCGATCTTACAAATCAAGCGAACGCGACAACGGAACTCGCGGCAATCACGACTGCCATCGGTGCGATTGCGACCGAACGCGGCACCGCCGGCGCATCGATCAATACGCTGCAGGCGGTATCCGGCGTTATGACTACTGAAAGCACGAACACGCTCGCTGCTGAGAACGATGTGACGGCGACCGACTACGGCCAGGCTACTTCGGAAATGTCGAAGTACCAGATCCTTAGCCAAACCGGTATCGCCGCACTTTCACAGGCAAACCAGTCGCAGCAATTGATCGCCAAATTGCTCCAGTAAGCCCGGAGCGCTGCAGTTGATCAAGCGGAGAAGATGGGGAAGGCGGCAAAACGGCAGCCTTCCCCATCTTCTGCAATGCGGCGAGCGCTGCTCTTTGGAGTTTCCTAATCATTCGCGACGCGTCTTGGCCATTTAACTGTTGGTGAACAGCTTGGGAGGAAGCGCATGGGAGCTGTTGGTCTGAACTTTGGCTCTGCCACGAGCGGGGATGGTTTCGATGTAACCAGCACGGTGAACCAAATTGTCACCAATCTGCAAGCGGTTGAGACTCCATGGAAGAGCCAATTGACCAGCTTGCAGAACAGAGATACCGCGCTTTCCAGCCTGGGTACTCAGATTTCCAAGTTATCCACCGATCTGCAGGACCTCACGGATTTTTCGGGCGCTCTGGCCGGCAAGACAGGTTCCAGTTCCGACACAAATGTATTGAGTCTGTCCTCGGCCAATTCAACTGCTGTCGCCGGCACGCATTCGATCACAGTGCAGAATCTCGCCCAGACATCGAGCGCGGCATCCGATGCGGTAGGAGGGTCCGATGTGCTCACTGGCGGCATTACCTTCAAGATTGGGAATGGATCGTGGCAGACAGTAAACGTGGGGGATGGTTCCACAGCTGCGACTCTCTCGGGACTTTCAGCGGCGATCAATAAGGCGGACGTGGGCGTAACGGCGAATGTGTTAACCAATGCAGATGGGACGGTACGGCTCTCATTGGTGAGCAAGACCGGCGGCTTGGCCGGTCAGATTATCGTTGCAGACGCAACCAACAACCCCAGCAGCCCGACGACCCTGGCGGATTCGACCAACGCCGATACGAATGCAGGCCTGGGGCTGGCGACCATTCAAAACGGAACAGATGCCACGTTGACCGTCGACGGAGTCACGCTCACCAGCGCCTCAAACACTGTGACGAATGCCATTCCGGGAGTGACTTTTCAGTTGCTCTCAGCAGGCAAAACGAGTTCCGATTCCACCCCGGAGACTGTGCAGGTGGTAATCGACAACGATACGTCGAGCATCGGGAGCGCCATCACAACGTTTGTGAACGACTACAACGCGACGATCAAGGCCATCAATGCCCAGGAGGGGATGGACTCGTCGGGCAATCCGGAGCCGCTCTATGGTACGTCCGTCCTCGCACAGCTGCAGCAGGGCCTTTTGTCCGCAGTGAGCTCGTCGTTTGGAACCAACACGATCAACTCACTGATCTCTCTCGGCTTCACCGCTAACGCGAGTGCGGATGGCACGATTACTCTCGATGCCGAAAAGTTGAACAGCGCATTGAATAGCAATTTCGACGAGGTTGTTTCGCTGTTTCAGGATACAGGCAGCTTTGGTTCCAATTTCACCAAGTCTTTAAACGGACTAGGAAGCAATAGCGCCTCTGGGGGGGCGATTGGCCTTGCTCTCAGCGGGGATAAATCGCAGGAGAAGACGCTGAGCGACAACATCTCCAAGCAAGAGGCTCTGATCGCTACACAGAAGACCCTGCTGACCACGGAACTGAACACGGCCAACCAGATTCTGCAGTCCATTCCGCAACTGATCCAGCAGGTTGACGAGATGTACGGTGCGATTACCGGCTACCACTCAAGCAACAACGGATGAGGAGAATCAGATGAACTCTTACCAGACCTGCGCGCTTGAGGGAGCGTCACCCGTGGAAACAACCATCGCACTCTACGACGGCATCATCCGGTTTATGTACCGCGCCATCGAAGCAGTGGAACGCGGAAATCCCGAGGTGCGGAGGCTCGCAGTGAAGCGCGCCATGGACATTGTGATGCATCTGCAAGCCACGCTTAAGATGGACGTGGGTGGAAAACCGGCCGAGTCGCTGGCGGATTTTTATGCGGCCATGTTTGCGCTCATGCTCCAGGGATCGCAGGCGAATTCAAAAAAGAAGTTCGAGCATGTGATTGTCAATGTGCAGAACGTGCGTGAAGCCTGGCGACAAGTGGCTCGTGACCCCGATGCGGTTTCGACAAGGGCGACCTTTGACGCTATTGCTTCCCATCGAGGCGCTGTCATTATAGAGGCGGCGGACATGAGTAGATCGCGTTGGACAGTATGAGCGTGGCTCTGGTTTTTGCGACTGGCTTGTTGAATCTCTGGTACCCCCACCCATATCCTGTAGAGAAGTTCCTTGTTTTCAAGGGTCTGCAGACAGGGTTGCGCTGCAAAATCCTCTCAGCAAAGGGCTTGGCTGCAGAGTCCTCTCGGGTAAGGACTTAGGGATCATTTTGGGGGCGATTTGCGCTTTTTGTTTCGTATTGCGGTATCGATGTCCGGCATGAACGTGCATGCAGTTGCGCTCCCAGGCTCGATTTCCAACTTCCAGTGTGCGCCGAGGGATGGAAATATTCTGCAAAAGGAAAGCGATGGCAGCGGATTTGCAGATATACCCACGATTAACAGGCTGCGGAAAAAGTCTGATTCTGCATCGCCGTGAGAAAGTCCGGGGCTAAAGCCCGCTGATTCCATCGATGTTCTTCGTGGGGCTGAAGCCCCACGCTCCCTCCGTCAGAGGAGAGCCAGCGTTCTTCCGCAGCCTGTGAAGCCGTGCCCTGATACAAAACCGGCCATGCGATGAGTTTTTCCGCAGCCGGTAAGGGCCCGTGCTGGTCCGATGATTCAGGTTCGTGGTTTCCCACTCAAGACGCTCTATCACCCCACCAACGAGGACCTGTCGGTGGGGACCCCGGACAACTGCGTCGTGCTTGTCTGAATACGAAATCTATCCCGCGACCGTCAACTCTTCTTCGAGCTGCTGTTTTTGATAGAGGCCTGCGTAGTAGCCGTCAAGGGCGAGCAGTTCATCGTGCCTACCCACTTCGACAATTCTTCCATGATCAAGAACTGCAATTTGATCTGCGCTTCGTACCGTTGAAACGCGATGAGAGATCAGAATTGTCGTGGCCGACGCAGAGTAGCTGCGCAAGCCGCCGAGGATACGCTCTTCTGTGTAAGTATCGACGCTTGCCAAGGCGTCATCGAGTACGAGGATCGCGGGGCGGCGCAACAATGCGCGCGCGATGGCGGCTCTTTGCTTCTGGCCACCCGACAGCGTCACACCGCGCTCACCTACCATAGTTCCAAAACCTTGCGGGAACTCCTCGAATTCGCGTTGGATGTGCGCGGCTTCCGCGGCATCGAGCAGGTCTTCAGCGGTTGCATTCGGCGCTCCAAATGCCAGATTCTCTCGAATTGTCTCGCTGAACAGGAACGTCTCCTGCGGGACAATACCCATGTTGCGCCGAAGCACTTCGAGCGGATACTCACGCACGGAGCGGCCATCGATCAGCAACGAACCTGCCGGGGCCTCATAGAGGCGGGCAATGAGGTTCACAAGGGTGGATTTTCCCGAACCAGTGGGGCCAACAATTGCCAGAGTGGAGCCGGCTGGAACGCGGAGAGAGACGTTGTGCAGGACGGGTGTTTCTCCGTAGCTGAAGCTGAGATTGCGAAATTCGATGTTGCCTTGAAGCACGGTATCCGCCGCTATTCCCGGATCTGCCTGGCTATCGTCGATTGCCGGCTTGGCCTTGAGCAATTCATCAATACGTGTGACGGATGCTGTGCCGCGCTGAAAAAGATTAACTACCCAGCCCACTGCGATGATGGGCCAGATCAGCAGAATCATATAAGTGTTGAATTCGACGAAATCACCGACCGAGATGCGATGAGCGATAACCAGATGTCCCCCTGCAAACAGGGTGATCACCATGGATATACCGAGGATGAACTCGAGCGTAGGCCAGAGCATGCCCATCAGTTGAACCAGGCGCAAGGAGCGGGCAATGTACTGGCGGTTGAGATTCTCGAAAATGCCGATCTGGGATTCTTCGCGCGCAAATGCGCGAACGAGGCGCGCGCCTGAGTAGTTTTCCTGGGCCTGGGAGGAAATCTCAGAGAAGCTTGCCTGAATGCGCTCGAATCGGTCATGAATCTTGTGTCCGAGATACTGGACCAGGATGCTGGCAAGCGGCATTGGCGCCAGGGCGACGAGGGTGAGCCAAGGGCTGAGACGGAGCAGAAAAAACAAGGCAAACACGGTAAAGAAAACTGTGTTTGCGCTGTACATCAGAGCAGGACCGAGCAACATCCGAACAGCATTGAGATCGTTGGTGAGTCGAGCCATGACATCACCGGTGTGGAAACGCCGATAAAAACCCGTGTCTTGCCGCTCGAGATGACGGAAGAGGTCATTGCGGATGTCAAATTCGATCTCTCGCGAGATTCCGATGAGAATCCAGCGCTGGGCGTAGAGAAAGATCCCTTTGGTCAGTGAGATGAGGACCAGCAGGCCAGCGCAGATCAGCATGGTCTCGCGAGTTGCCTGATTCCTTTGCAGGTAATCCACGGCTCGTCCCAATACCCTCGGAAACTGGACCGCAGCAGCATTGGTAGCGATGCACGACAAAGTTCCCCACACATATGGCCAGCGATAGCGGCGCATGTATTGGAAGAGGGGGGAGAGATCGCGCAACATTGTCTTATTGTACGGCGGAGACTATCGGGTGGTCGATTTCGTCGTAGATGTTGAAATCAGAGTTGTCGAGTTCCTAAGTGGGTGTTCGCAGCAGCAGATAGCCGCCGGTTAGCCCAAAGAGGATGTCGGGCGACCATGCGGCCATGGCTGCGGGGAGGTAATTTACATTCCCCATCGCTCCGAAAAGCCCGTCAACGACCCAGTAGGTGAGCGCTACTGAAATTGCGACTGCGATGCCGGTGAGGGAGCCTCGCCGACCCATGGAAAGCGCAAACGGAATGGCCAAAACCGCCATGACGACTGCGATGAGCGGGTAGGCCAGTTTGTGCCAGAGCGCCACTCGGAGGCGCATGGTGTCAAAGCCGCTTTGGCGCAGGTCCCGGATATAGCGATCCAGCTGGCCAAAATTCATCTCCTGCGACTGCAAATTCTCCTTTTTAAAGTAGTCGGGGTCCTCATGAATTTCGGCGAAAGTCGTGTTTTTGAACTCACTGTACTTTGTGCTGTTGCCTTCGATATCCCGTTCCCAGCCGTTCACAAAGTGCCAGTAGTTCTTGTCGGCGTCCCAGAATACACGAGCAGCAAAGATGCGGCGCGAAAGGGCGAAGGTGGACGGATTGAATTCGAAGATCGAGATGTTAGCAAATTCATTTGCATAGGGATCGAAGAATTGGTAGTAGAAAATTCGTCCTGGTTCCCCCGAGTGCGGCTGGCCGAAGATCCACTTTTGTTCGGGATGCAGGAAGGTCTGGGGTGGTCTGCCTTTGATGGTGCTTCGAAGAGCTTCCTGCCTGCGATTAGCCTGGGGAAGATAAAAATCATCGAAGAAAAACAGCCCCACGGCCAGAATCGCTGAGATGGAAACGACCGGCACAACCAATCGATAAAGGCTGATACCGGTAGCTTTCATTGCGATGATTTCACTATTGCGATTAAGCACGCCGAATGTGACCAAAACGGCGATCAGAACGGCTAGCGGTGTAATTGCATACACCATGCTTGGCGTCAAATTGAACAGATAATCGCCGACCGTGGCGAGCGCGATGTGATTACGCAGGATGTCGCCTACCAACTCGAAAAATGTGAACACCAGCATCAGCATCACAAAGCTAGACAGAACCAGAATGAACATCTCGAGAAATTCACGAATGACATAGGCATCGAGAAGACGGGGAAAAACGCCGCGAGCGCCGATGCGTGCCGAACGGGGCCGGAGCCGTTGGAGAAAGCCCGTAATATGACCGTTGTTGTGTTTAACGGAAGGTTTCGGAGTGGGAACGCGCGAGGCCCATCCGGCAATAGCCGCCAGGACCCGTCCCCCGCTTGCCATCTGCCAGAGCAGAAATGTGCCGGCTGCTGCGAAGAGCAGGTTTGCCATCCACACTCCCAGGAATGGGGACAGCTTATCCTGACGGCTCAGAGCGATGCCTGTATAGGAAAGGACGTAGTAGAGCAAGACGAGCAAGACGGTGAAGACCAACCCCGAACTCTTGCCGCCTCTTCGTGAAACCACTCCGAGTGGCACGCCCACCAACATGAGCACCAGGCACGCCACTGGGTAAGAGAAGCGCGTTTGCAACTCCAGAAGAAACCGCCTGCCATCGGGACCGTGCGTTCGTTTTTCCAGCACCGGCATCGGCATGGCGTAGATTGCCGTGTCCATGCGCCCGAGGTGCAATTCGCTCTGCTGACTCAGCGAGAGGGGAAGGTCCGTATTAGAAAAGGTGGAAATGTTGTACTGCTGGGATTGGCCGTTGACAGTCTCGTGCCGTGAACCATCCCGCAACCGCATCAACAATTCCTGGGTAGAGTCGTTGACTACGGTGGCCGAAGCGGAAGTGGTGATAATTGGGTTTGCAGGATCGGACAGATCGGCCATGAACACGCGGTCCCAGTTTGATGCGCCGGTTCCTCCGCGCACGTTTTGTACGTAAAGAACGGCGTTCCGAAAATCCTCATAAAACACACGCGGCTGAATTTCAAAGGACGCCTGAGAGGTCTCGAGTGCCAGTTGCATTTCTAGAATGGCTCGATTGGCTCGGGGCGCAACATACAAGGAATTGACAAGTCCCAACAGTGTGCCGCCCACAGCCACGATGGAGGCAACGCGCAGGAAGTATCCAATGCCGAGACCCGAGGCGCGCATCGCGATGATTTCGCTGTCTGCCGCAAGCCGGCTGAGGCCCAGCAAGATTCCGACAAGGACCGCCATTGGAATCGTGACCTTGAAAGTGTTGGGTAGGGTGAAGAGGAAGATCTCCATCACGTTGAATAAAGTGGAACTATTTCGCACCACCATCTCGAGGATGTGGTTCAAGTCGCGCATGAAAAGAATGAAGGTGAATACGGCGCAACCGATCAGCGTGTGAGAAAGAATTTCGCCGAGGATGTATCGGGTCAGGATGCGCACGGGAGGCTCTGAAGCTAGTTTACCTTGCTCCCTGCAACCGTGATCGACCTCGGCTCCCAGTGTCGTAAGCGCAAGCTATTGGCAAGCACGCTCACGGAGCTGAGAGCCATGGCAGCGGCAGCTAGCCACGGACTCAGAAGAATATGAAAAACCGGGTATAACAGCCCAGCCGCGAGCGGGATTCCCAGCACATTGTAGCCAACTGCCCAAATCAGATTCTGGTGCATCACGGCGACAGTTGAGCGCGCGAGACCGAGCGCATTGGGAATCGCAGAAGGTTTTGCACTAAGCAGGATGACGTCACCTGCCTCCTGGGCCAGGTCAGCCCCTGATCCCATCGCAATCCCGGCATCGGCCTGCGCCAGAGCAGCGGCATCATTGACGCCATCTCCGACCATTGCCACGCGCAGGCCCTCCTGCTGCAATGTTCGGATGCGCGCTAGCTTGTTTGCAGGGTCAAGCCCTGCCTCAAACTCCGCAATTCCGGCCTGGTTTGCGATGGGCGCAGCAGCAGTAGCTGTATCGCCAGTGAGCATGAGCACGCGGAGTCCCGCACGGCGCAGAGAGGCGATCGCGGCCGCTCCGTCCGGGCGCAGCTCGTCTCGCGCATCGAAGCAGCCCGCGGGCTTGTCATCGAGGGACATCCACAGTCGGGTGATCCCAGGCCGTACCGGCGGGATCGCATCCGGCAATCGTATCGACCATTCGCGAAAAAGAGTCTCGTTGCCAAGCAAGCACGTGTAGTTCTCCACCTTAGCCGTCAGCCCGCGCCCCGGAAAGATCTGAACATCTTCAGCGGCCTTCCACGTGAGACGTTTCATCCGCGCGAAATCAACGATCGCATGCGCAAGCGGATGGTTTGACCGCTCTTCCGCTGCTGCTGCCATTCGCAGCAGGTCGGATTCCTTGTACCCCTTTACCGCCCGAACTGCGTTCAGCACTGGATGGCCTTCGGTGAGGGTGCCGGTTTTGTCGAGCACGATCGCGTCGAGGTGAGACAGGCGTTCGAGGGCTTCGCCCCCTTTGTAGAGCACTCCCAGTTGTGCACCTCGCCCGACTGCTACTGTGAGTGCGGCAGGTACGGCCAGTCCCATGGCGCACGGGCAGGCAACCACGAGCACAGATACTGTGTTTGCCAGAGCGAGCGTCAAAGAGTGAGTGAAAATCAGCCAACCTGCAAAAGTAACCGCAGCCAAGCCCAATACGACTGGGACAAAGATTGAACTTGCTCGATCAGCAAGCCGCTCGGTGGGAGCGCGTGACGACTGCGCCTGCTCAACCATCCTTGCAATCTGCGCCAACACCGTGTCCTCACCGAGCGACTGTGCCCGACAGACCACTGCACCATCGTAGTTAAGCGAGCCTGCGAGGACGCGATCTCCGACTTCACGAGGGGTTGGTGTCGATTCGCCGGTGAGCATCGATTCATCTACGGTTGTTCTTCCTTTTTGAATAATTGCATCGACAGGAAATCTCTCTCCGGGCAGAATAACGACGCTGTCGTTGGGCAGAACCTCCTCAAGAGGCACTACGGTTTCGACGTCTTGCACGATCCGCCGGGCCGTAGAGGGGCGAAGTTGGCTGAGAGAGTTGAGCGCAGCCAGTGCTCGGTGCTTTGCGCGTGCCTCCAGCGTCTTGCCCAACAACAAGAATCCGAGAATCAATAAAACCGCGTCAAAATAGACCTGCCGGTCGATTGCCGGCCAAATTGTGGCATAAGCAGAGTACGCGAAAGCCACTCCTGTTCCCAAGCCAACCAGCGTGTTCATGTTCGTAGTTCTGTGCCGCAGCCCCGACCAGGCATTTGCGTAAATGGCGTGACCTGCCCAAGCCATCAAGAAGCCGGTAATGATCAGAAGTCCCCAGCGCAGCACGTCGGGCGGCGTGGTGTAAAGCCCGGGAAGCACGCGCATCAAGAAGTGATCGAGGCCGCCCATCTGCGCGCCGAGAGGAATGACCAGCAGCATGGCGATTGCGCCGGCCACTAATGTTGTCGCGGCCTTGATTTCGTAACCGGCTGTCGAAGCGTCTCTGCTTTGCTGAGAAGTTGCGTTTCCGGCGCGCGGAAGCACCGCGTCGTAGCCGGCTCCGCGAATAGCCTTGACAATGGCATCTGGCGATGACAACGCCGGATCGAAGACCACATTTGCTCGATTGGCCATCAAGTCCACGCGCGCTGATTTGACCCCGGTTGTGCTTTCTAAAGCGCTCTGCACATGATGCTGGCAAGCAGCGCAAGTCATCCCCAACACCGGCAGCACGAGCGATTCTGTCGAAGACCCAGTCATCTATCGAATCAAAGTTCCAAACGTGCGGTATAGCCTGCTTTGGCCAAAGCGGCGATGGAGTTCTCCACAAGTGCCGTTTCGTCGGATGAACACAGTCGCGCGGCACCTATGCGCACCTCGTCCACCTTCGCTTCCGGTACAGAAGCCAGTGCTTGAGCCACCCGGCGAATGCACGAGCCACAATGCATTCCATCGATGTGAAGCGTTATTTCCGCCACGCAGTTCCCCCGGTCAATTTGATGATACTCGACCGAGAACGATGCTTGGTCCCGCGTAAGTCCATTGTCTGGTTACGCTAGTGTAGGAGGAGGGCGCTATGGTAAAGAATCGTGATTATGCAGAAGGTTGTGAATAGACAGTTCCCCGATGTCCCCTTGGTGGGTATTGGCGCCGTGGTTATTGACAAAGGTCGAGTTTTACTGATCCTTCGTGGTCAGGAGCCGCTGAAGGGAAGGTGGTCCCTACCCGGCGGCATGCTGGAGCTTGGCGAGTCGCTGCTCGACGGAGTGGTTCGCGAGGTGCGGGAAGAAACCGGCTTGACTGTCGAGCCGGTTGAACTTATCGAACTGCTCGATCGAGTTTTTCGGGAGGCAGACAGGGTGCGATATCACTATGTGATTGCGGACTATCTCTGCAGGGTGGTGGAAGGCAGCTTGGAGGCAGCCTCTGACGCGGATGACGTGCGTTGGATGGAACTCTCGCAGTGCGCACTGTTGGTTGATCCGGTGACTCTGCGGGTAATCAGGGCGGGATTGAAGCGGGCAAACGATTTGCAGGGGGAATAGTGACTCGACCGATTATGTTCAGATGGGTCTTGAGAGTCTTTTTGGCTCCTTTGGTTCTGATCGGCGTTGCTTTCTGGGTCCGTCCCGTGAGTTTTTATAGGGTGTATTCAGAACTGCACATGCGGCTCGAGGGTGCGCAAAGCCATTTCACGACAATCGACGGCTTTTGTATTCATTACTACTCGCTCGGACCTGAAAACGGCCCGGTTGCTTTGATGGTGCACGGACTTGGAGGACGGTCCGAGGATTGGCAAAATCTGGCTCCATTCCTAGTGAAGGCCGGCTATCGAGTTTATTTGCCAGACCTGCTGGGTCACGGCCGCAGTGCGCGCCCCTCGAATTTTTCCTACTCTGTGCCGGACCAGGCGTTGATGGTGGTGGATTTCATTCATTCCCTAGGATTGAAGCAAGTCGACCTTGGTGGATGGTCGATGGGGGGATGGATCGCACAGCGAATTGCGGGCGAGCATCCTGACATGGTCCGGCGTCTGATGCTCTTCGACAGCGCGGGTATCAACGAAACGCCCGCTTGGGATACGAGACTCTTTACCCCTGCCACCGCCGAGGAGTTGAGCAGATTCGACTCACTGCTTTTTCCACACCCACTCAAATTGCCAGCGTTCGTATCGGCAGACGTACTTCGCATCACCCGGCGGAACGCATGGGTCATCCAACGAACGATTCATTCGATGAGGCTCGGAAACGACGCGACCAACGCCCTGCTTCCGGGGCTGAAGATGCCGGTGCTGATCGTGTGGGGCGCAGAGGACCACATCATGCCGCTCAGCCAGGGGGAAAAGATTCACAGCCTTGTGCGGGAGTCGCGGTTGGAAATCATTCCAGGTTGTGGCCATCTTGCGCCGATGCAGTGCGCCGGCCAAATCGGCCCCAAGGTTGTGGAATTCGTGAAACAGTAGTCGCTCTGCAATCGGGGAGATTTGATCGTATCTTTGTTGCTTTTTGTGATGAGTTGCCGGCTTCATGTGTTTGTTCTTCTGAACGAACAAATTCAGGACACATTGCTCGGTCGGCTCGCGTTTCTCCCGAGCATCCTTTTCAAATCGGGAGAACCCCCGGCTTTGACGGGGTGGCATAGACGGTTGATATTTCCTGGAGTAGTCAACGTGTTTCTCATGCGGGATGGTTGCAGAATGAAAGTTTCCGCAGGGGCTGAAGCCCAGAGATCTTTTGGTTCCAGTTTCGGCACGACTGAAGTCATGCCCTGTTACAAAACTCAGGCTGCGGAGATTCGCCACAGTCAGCTGCAGCAGATGTTCAGGCCTCTTTGAAAGGCCACCAATCGTAAAGCCTCCGGCTTTGCGGGAGGATACTTACTCTGTCTTTCTGCAGCGCTCCAATATCAAGCCGCGACGAGCGCTGCGGCCAGACGCAAAGGCACCAGCGCTACCGATATCTCCAATGCAATCCTGAAGAGCGAGTCTGCGCCTGATATTCTGCGCAAATGAAGAAGAGGATTCTCCCGATTTTGCTTGCGCTTCTTCTCCCACTGGCTGGGTGCGCTCCGCCCCCGCAAACACCATCCGCGCACGATGCTTCCGGACCTGGGACCACGCCGGCGCAGGGCAATCCGCGAAGCACCAGGTCCGCATCGGGATTTGATTTCTATCTCTTGAACCTTTCCTGGTCGCCGGAGTTTTGCCACTCGCACCCCAACGCTGCCGAGTGTCATGCACATGCCGCTTTCGTTCTCCACGGCCTTTGGCCTCAGAACAACGACGGCACCTATCCCGAGAACTGTTCAAGCGAACCTGGGCCGGCTGATGCATCCGCATACAAGGACATTTACCCTGACCTCGGCCTGCTCCAGCACGAATGGCGCACCCATGGCACCTGTTCCGGTCTTAGCGGCGACCAATTCTTTTCTACGGCTCGGAACGCTTTGCACTCGGTCACGATTCCGCCGACTCTCAGCGGTCTGACATCTCAGATTTCGCTTCCGCCCGATCAGATTCTCGATTTGTTTACCGCTGCAAACCCGGCGATCCCGCGCTCAAGCCTTGCCCTAAGCTGCGGCAACAACTACCTCAGCGCCGTGGAAGTCTGCCTGGACAAGAGTCTTCGCCCAATTTCCTGCGGCGCGATTCGATCGTGCCGCGCCAATGTCGTTCGAATCCCGCCACCGTAATTTGAATTTCGAGCGGCCACGCGGCATTTAACCGAAGCGTCACGGCTGCATTCCTTCAACTTCCGGGGTATGTTCCGGTGGCTATATCGTGCGCGGCTTGCACGATGCTGTCGGGTCGCCCGAGATCGCGCCAGTAGTAGTCATCCGCGCGAAAGGCGATGACTTTTTCTTCTTTTGCTGCGAGATGCAGATAAGTAGTGATGATGGAAAAGACTCCTTCCTCTGCCATCTTCGAAAAGATGCGAGGAGAGAGAATGTGGATTCCGGAGAAGGCAAGCGCTTCCACCTGGAGGGCAGGGCGGACCAATTCATCCTTGCCGTCGTCAGTCCTTGTTTCGCGCCCGACTCGACGGCCGCAGAGTTGGCCGCGCTCGTCAAATAGGAGGTATCGCGCGGTCTTCCGGTCTTGAACCGCCAAAGTGGCGAGGGCGGCTTGTTCAGTGTGAAACCGGATCATGCGCTCCAGGTCGATCGTGCTGATGACATCGACATTGTGCAAGATGAATGGTTCATCCAGGCTCCCGCTGGACTCAAGAAAGAAATTGGCTGCCTTCTTCAAACCGCCGCCGGTGTCAAGCAGGACCTCTTCGCGCGACACTTCGATCCGCATGCCGAAGTTGTCGTGCGCTTTCAGGTACTCGATAACCATTTCGGCGCGGTGGTGCACATTCACAATCACCTCGCGCACACCGAATGCACGCATGCGGCAGAGCGCGATTTCGAGGAGCGAGCGCCCGGCGACTTCAACCAGCGCTTTGGGGCGGTGGTCGGTCAGGGGCCGGAGACGCGTACCGAGGCCGGCGGCAAGGATCATCGCCTTCATCGGCTTAACTTCTCGTTGCCCATTTTCTCCAATTCAATGTGCTTGAGTATCACTTCCACTCCGCTTGCGTCGCGCAGGTGCTTCGCCAGTTGTTCCGCGAGATACACCGACCGGTGTTGGCCGCCTGTGCAGCCAAACGACACCATCAGGCTGTTGAATCCGCGGCGTTGATAACTGGCAACGCTTGCGTCCACGAGGGACTGAGCATTCGAAAGAAACTGGTTCACTGTAGCTTGATGATTCAGATAGTCGATCACCGGCGCGTCTTGCCCGGTCAGCTGCTTGAATTGCTCTTCTCGTCCGGGATTTGGAAGGCTTCGGGCATCGAAAACAAATCCGCCGCCGTTTCCTGTTTCATCGACCGGCATCTGACGGTGAAAAGAAAAACTGAAGATGCGCACGATCAGGCCCGCTGCGGGGATAGCGAGAGCCTGCAATTTCTCCGACGACAACATGCCGTTTAGAGCATCCATGAGTGCGGGCAGGGCAACGGGTAGCTTCACGTGGTGAGCCAGCCAGCGCAGGTTCTTCAGTGCGTATGGCACGCTCTGCAAGAAATGCGCTTTGCGTTCATAAAATCCTCTAAAACCGTAAGCTCCTAACGCTTGCAGAATGCGAACGTACACGTAGGCGTAGAAATACTCCATGAACGCTTCGCGCTCTAAATTGATGAACCCGGCGAGGCACTCAAGATAGTAGTCGAGCAGTTCCTGGCGCAACTGCGGCGGCAAATCCGCTTTGCCATCGTATAAAAGCGATGCGATGTCATATTGCAGCGCGCCTTTGCGGCCACCCTGGTAGTCCAGAAAGAACGGCTGCTCATCTCGCAACATGACATTTCGCGATTGGAAATCCCGATAGAGAAAGTAGTCGTGATTGGCGCCGAGCAGAAATTTGGTCAAACGGCCGAAATCGTGCTCCAGAGCCTGTTCGTTAAACGGTATGCCAGCGAGTCGCAGGAAATAGTACTTGAAGTAGTTCAGATCCCAGGCGATGGATTGGCGATCGAAGCTAGGGCGCGGGTAGCAAACTCTGTAGTTGAGATCGCGGCCCGCCTCGATTTGAAAGCGCGGCAACGCCGCCACCACTTTGCGATAGGCCTCGACTACTCGCGGAGCGATGCTTTCACCGGAACGATTCTTGCTGAGGAATTCGAAGAGGGTCGTGTCGCCGAGATCCTCTTCAAGGTAAGCGCCTTGACTCAGATCCTCCGCGTATATCTGCGGAACCGGCAATCCGTGGCGGCGAAAATGTTTTGAGAATTCAAGAAACGCCACATTCTCTTCTCGTACTGGATAGAGAATGCCGATGGCGCTAAATCCCCCTCCGGCCAGGCGAACGATTGCACGTCCGGAGCCGCCGAGCTCGCCCTGGAGCGGCTTCACGTGTTCGGCGGGGGAGTGAAAATGCTGCTCGAAGAGCGTTTTTAAAACTTCCATGAGTATCTTTCCGGGATCGATAGAGCCGCTCCACAAAGATACGCAGCCCGGGGAAGCGGGCGCAAGGCTGTTAGATCAATCCCCAAGGTGCGAGCCGGGAATGCAAAGGAAATGGGCGAGACATTGTTTGCCTCGCCCTCAATTGGAGACCCTGTTTGACCTAGAAGCTTATGCGCGCGCTGAGTTGAATTTCGCGCCCCGGAGTAGCAGCTTCAGTGATGCTGCCGAAGCTCGATGTATTCACGAAGCGGTTTGGTGTGCCGAGGTTGGCGTGGTTGAGTGCATTAAAGAACTCGGCGCGCGCTTCGAATCGTGCTTTCTCGGCCACGCTGAACTCACGGACCAATCCCAGGTCCATGGTCTGGAGGCCAGGGCCGTAAACGGAATTGCGGGAGGCGTTGCCGTAGGTATAAGCGGGGGGCGCGACAAACGCCGCGGGGTTCAGCCATGTGGTCGAGTTGCGCGTTCCCGAACCGAAGACTTTTTGGCCGGTGACGTTGGCGCGGATGGGATTCTCACCGACAACGGTTCCAGCATTGGCGGTATCGCCGAAGACGGAGATGGTGAAGGGGAAGCCAGTCTGGACCTGGTATTCGAGTGAGCCGCGCCAGTCGCGAGTAAGGGCGCGTGCAACGTGGTTCGAGCCGATTGCTCGTGAACTGTAGACCGCGCTAAGTGCGAAGCGGTTGCGGATGTCGCATCCGGGACCGCGCTCCGCCTCAAGGTCGTCGTTGTTCTGCGGAGTGGCAGCTTCGAACATCGGTGAGCGGAAGTCTGGTGCGTTCTCGAGCGATTTGGCGAAGGTGTAGTTGCCGAGGAAACTGAGGCCGTTTGCATAGCGCCGGCGGACGTTGACGTAGCCCGCGTCATACCAGCTCTGCGATGTGTTTTCGAGCAGGTTGATGGTGCTGACGGGTGTGAGGTGGTCCGTGTTGAAGGTTGGGCCTACAGCCACTGTGGACGGAAGCGTGGTGTCGTCAACAAAGCTGATCTTGGGGTGAGGACGCCGCGGTTGGATCAGGCCCGGACCGGGCTGCGCGTTGTTGATGAGGTGAGAGCGCTGCAGATGAAAGCCGCCGGCGCCCATGTAGCCGACTTCGACTGTGGTTTCAGAGCCCAACTGCTTTTCAAGCGAAGCGCTCCACTGCTCGATGTACTGCGCCGGGGCGTGCAACTGGAGTGTGGTGAAACTGACAACCGACGTGCCCAGAACGGGAGCGGGGAAGTTGAGCGTGGGGATGCTTGGAGTAAATGGGTCGCTCTGCGAGGTCAAGGGGAACACGTAAGGCACGTTGTGGCGCTGATTGCACCAGGTGTTCATGTCGACGGGGGTGTAGAAGACGCCGTAAGCGACGTGGCCCACCAGTCCTAAATGAGGGAAGCTCTGCGCGATGCCGAGGCGGGGAGCGAAGTTGGTGTGGTTGGCATACATGAGGCCGCGTGGATATCCGTTTTGTCCACCGATGAAGATCTTCGGAGCGCCGCTGCTCAGGTCGATATTGCTATTGGTGTAACGGATGTCGACAAGCGGGCTCATGAACTCGTAGCGAAGGCCGTAAGTGATTGTGGTGTTCGAAGTCACGCGCCATGCATCTTGTGCGTAGCCGTCCGCGTACCACTGACGGAGATCCATCTGGGGTACGCCTACCTGGCCCTGCCGAGCGGCAGGGAGGCCGAGCAGAAAGCTGGCCAACGACGAGCCCGTGCCATCGTTGAGCGCATGCTCCGTGGTGAAGCCATTGGTGAACTGGTAATAGCCGCGATTTTGAAAGAAGCCCCACATGGGCCAAATGAATTTCTGATACGCGCCGCCGAATTTTGCACTGTGGCGGCCGATCTGCCAGTTGAGCGAATCGCGGCCTTCGACTACCGTGTCCCAGGCGTGCATGGGAGTGGCCAGGTAGCTATCACCCAGAGGAGAGAAACCCTGCACGTTGAAATAGGGAGCACCCCACGCAGCAGGACCGCCGAAGCCTGTTCCAGTGATTCCGAGTTCGGTAACGATGTCGTTTTTGTTGGCGCTCTCAGTGCTGTGCATCATGGTCAGCCGCGAGATGGCCGCGGACGCCATGTTGACCAAGTGTGACGAGAAGACGTGATTCCAAGCCAGAATGCCTTGCTGTGACAAGTCATCATGATAGAAGCCAAAGCCCGGCAGGCCCTCCGGCATGAAGCCGAATTCGCCCGCGCCGGAATAGCGGAAGAATGCCGTGTCGCCGTTTCCAAAGCTGTGATCGATGCGGACGGTACCCTGGTTGTTGTTCATGCGCTGCTTGCGCAGGTCGAGATAATTGTTGGCATCGTTGCCCGCGCCTACGACTGTCGGCTGGCCCATCATGGTCGTTCCGCCCATGTTCATGGTGTTGGGCTGAGGGGTGTACTTGTTGAGCATGATCGACGCTGCTTGGGTCAGGCGACCCGGCGGGATCACGTTGAGAACGCCGTTGTAGGAGAACTGCTGTCGGATGAACTGCGGATTCGATTTGCTGATGGGGAGGCCTGGGTTGTAGCTGGGATTCGCGGTTGTCGTGGTCGGGTCGTAGATATCAATACCGCTTTGGCTGAAGTCTCCCGAAACCTCGGCTGGAGTTGGAACCGTGTCGACCATGGCCATGGTTTCGACGTTCCGCAATGCTTCGTAATTCACGAAGACGAATGTCTTGCCGGCGTGCCAGACAGGACCGCCAATTGATCCGCCAAAGTTGTTCTGAACCAGAAAATTCGATCCACCCATCTGATTGAAGGAGTGGGCGTCCATTGCGCCGTTTCTCAGGAATTCGTAGGCGGTCCCATGAAGTTTGCCCGAACCGGAACGCGTGACGATATTGACCTGTCCGCCTCCGGCACCGCCCATGTCAGCCGAGTAGCTTCCAGTTTGGACCTGGAATTCCTGCACAGCGTCGGGCGACGCGCTGAGGTTCTGAGTGCTGAATGTTGGGTCCGTGTTGGTGGCGCCGTCGAGCAGGAAGTAGTTCGCATTGGGGCGCGAGCCGCCAATGCTGACCGCGGAGCGCTGGCCTGGTCTCCAGTAGAGAGGATTCATATCACCGGCCGAAGCACCATGGCTCAGATGTGCGCCAGGTACTGTAAGCACCAGGTCGATCAGCATGCGGCCGTTCAGGGGCAGGGAATCAACCGAGCGCTGATCCACGACTTCGCCAACGCTGGCGTCCTGAGTCTTGAGAAGTTCGCCGGATGCCTGGACATTGACCGTCTGGGTATCGGTTGTGAGACCCAACTTCAAATCAAGAGTGGCCTGCTGACCAACCTCAAGATTGATTGTCTGAGTAGCGTGCGCGAAACCTGGGCTGTCAACGGCGAGCGTATAGGAGCCAGGCTGCAAGCCTGCAATCTCATAAAGTCCCGTCGCGTTGGCGGCAACTTCGCGCTCGGCGCCCGTGCCAACGGCAGTCACATGCACATGCGCGCCAGGGATGGGGCGGTGCTGCGGGTCGAGAATCGATCCGCGAACGACCGCGTAGTTGCTCTGTGCATGAGTTGTGACAATGGCGAGGGTGAAGCAGACGAGGGCATGGGCGATTCTGCGAAACATGGCTCTCCTTGAAAGACGGCTGTTAGAAAAGTCCTCTGCGGGACTGCGGTTTTGGATCGTTCGCTTTCGGGTTATGCGGCAAGAATCTGTGCGCTTCCGTATGCCATTGTCGCGGCAATAGCACGGTTGAGTGCGCTAGGGGTCCTAGGGAAGTGTGGGACCTCGATGGTGCAGAAGTCTTCGACCAATCGGATGGGTGTTCCATCAACCCTTCGGTTGACTCGGGAATAATAAAGGCCACTCCGTTTCCCGGAATGGCCTCTGCTTGATGGTGGAGGGTATGGCTTTTAGAACTTAAACGCCAATCACGGCGCACAACTCCTTGACGGCAGCAGCGCTGCTCTTGAGCGCCGCGTCCTCTTCCGGCGTGAGCGTGATTTCGATGATCTTCTCAAGCCCGGCAGCGCCGAGTTTGCAGGGGACGCCGATATAGAAGCCGTCGATCCCGTACTCGCCCTGAAGGTAGGCAGCGCAGGGAAGGATCTTCTTCTTATCCTTGAGGATGGCCTCGACCATCTCAACCGCGGCCGCGGAGGGCGCGTAATAAGCGCTGCCGGTCTTGAGGTGCTTGACGATTTCGGCTCCGCCGTCGCGGGTGCGCTGGACTAGTTCTTCAAGGCGAGCGGGCGCGATCAGTTCGGTGATGGGAATGCCGGCGACGGTGGAATAACGGGGAAGCGGGACCATGGTGTCGCCGTGTCCGCCGAGCACGAAGGCGGTGACGTTTTCTACGCTGACGTTCAACTCCTCGGCGATGAAGGTGCGGAAGCGGGCGGAGTCGAGGATGCCGGCCATGCCGATCACGCGTTCGCGGTTGAAGCCGGCCTGGCGGTAGGCTGCCTGCGCCATGGCGTCGAGGGGGTTGGAGACGATGATGAGAATGCATTCGGGCGACTGCGCAACAACTTTCTGCACCACGTCAGACATGATTTTGAAATTGGTGTGGAGCAGGTCGTCGCGGCTCATTCCCGGCTTGCGCGGAATGCCGGCAGTAATGATAACGATGTCGGAGTTTGCCGTCGCAGCATAGTCATTGGAGCCGGTGACGTGCACGTCACGCTTCTCGATGGGCAGGGCTTCGAGCAGGTCGAGAGCTTTGCCCTGGGGGATGCCCTCCACAACGTCAATCAGCACAACATCGGCTAGTTCCTTTGCCGCAATCCAGTGTGCTGCCGTGGCGCCCACATTGCCGGCGCCTACAATGCTTACTTTTTTACGCATTTCTTTTTTGCTCCTTGAAAATCCCGCAGGGGCTAAAGCCCCGCTGCCTTTTGGTGATGTTTGCGGCACGGCTAGAGCCGTGCCCTGATACAGTGCGAAAAGCAAAAGCAGATCCTTCGGCTCCGCTTACCCCGCAGACTACGTCAGCGGGGCCCCAAGATCACCCCAAGGACTTGGACCTGTCCTTGGGGACCCCGACAAGCCGCTCCGCTCAGGATGACACTTCAGAAGAATCATTGTGCGGCACGGCTAAAGCCGTGCCCTTTCAAAGCAGGTAGAGGTCCGTGGTATCCCACCCATGCGACAAAAACAAAGACATCGCATGGATGGGGCACCCAATTGTGCCCTGATACAAAGCATGTAGAGGTCCGTGCTATCCCACCCATGCGACAAAAACAAAGACATCGCATGGATGGGGCACCCAATTGTGTCCTGATACAAAGCATGTAGAGGTTCGTGCTATCCCACCCATGCGACAAAAAACAAAGACGTCGCATGGATGGGGCACCCAATTTCTTGCCGCTTGAAAAAACTGATCACTGATCACTGGCCCCTGATCCCTGTCTTTTACATGTTGCCGATGATGCGGGTGGCGAATTCGCTGGTACCCACCTTGGTTGCGCCGGCTGTCTGACGCTCAAAGTCATAGGTAACAAACTTCTGCTGGATGGTCTTCTCCATCGATTTTTCGATGAGCTTGGCGGCTTCTTTCCAGCCGATGAAGTCGAGCAACATCACTCCAGACAGGATGACCGAACCGGGATTGATGACGTCCTTGTCGGCGTACTTGGGAGCGGTGCCGTGAGTGGCTTCAAATACTGCGTAGCCATCGCCGATGTTGGCGCCGGGCGCGATGCCGAGGCCGCCGACCTGCGCGGCGGCTGCGTCGGAGATGTAGTCGCCGTTGAGGTTGGTGGTGGCCAGGATGCTGTAATCGGCCGGACGAATGATGATCTGCTGGAAGATGGAGTCGGCGATACGATCGTTGATCAGGATCTTCGATTTCCAGGCGCCGTTTCCGTGCGTCTTGCCGATGGAGTCGAGGACGCCTTTGATCTCCGCATAGACGGAATCGCGGAAGCTCTGATTTCCGAATTCGAGGCCCGGCTCGATCAGTGCGGCGTTTTCCTCAATAGTGATTCCACTGTTGGCGTCCACGTTTCCGAGAATCCAGCTTTCACGCTCGGTGATAATTTCGGCGCGAAATTCTTCGACGGCAACCTCATATCCCCACTCGCGGAAGGCACCTTCCGTGAATTTCTGGATGTTGCCCTTGTGGACCAGCGTGACCGTCTTGCGGCCTGTCTCGAGCGCCTGGCGGATCGCGTAACGAACGAGCCGCTTGGTGCCAAAGATTGAGATTGGCTTAATGCCTACGCCGGAGTCGGAGCGAATCTTCTTTTTGCCGCCTTTGAGCAGATCGTCGTTGATGAACTCGATGAGGCGGGCGACGTCCTTGCTGCCTTCTTTGAACTCGATGCCGGAGTAGACGTCTTCGGTGTTCTCGCGGAAGATAACGATATCGACTTTCTCTGGGTGCTTCACCGGGCTCGGAACGCCCTGATAGTAGCGAACCGGACGCACGCACGCGTAAAGATCAAGGAGCTGGCGCAATGCCACGTTGAGAGAACGGATGCCGCCGCCGACGGGCGTCGTCAGAGGCCCCTTGATGGAAACACGCAGATCGCGGGCCGCGCTTACCGAATCGTCAGGAAGCCAGGTGTTGAATTGGCGGAAGGCTTTCTCGCCGGCAAAGATTTCAAACCACTTGATGCCGCGCTTTCCGCCGTAGGCCTTTTGGACCGCGGCATCGAAGACACGCTGCGAGGCTTTCCAGATATCGCGTCCGGTTCCGTCGCCTTCAATGAATGGAATGATGGGGTTGTCGGGGACTTGATATTGGCCATTGCTGTACTGAATGGGCTGGCCGTCCTGGGGCAATTCCAGCCCGTTGTAGGTTTTTTGCATGTCTGTTCCGGAGTTCCTTCCCTCTATACGGTGTAGAGAGAGGCTAACATCTGCAAATTACAGGTGGCAACGTCGTCCGGATTCAGATCGGTGCATGTTCCTCGTGACTTTAACGTGTCTCTCTAAAGTCGCCCGCGTCAAGCTTGGGAATGCCGAAATGACCGCGGAGGTGCAGGACGTCAACGGGGCTCAGATCGCCCGCTACTGTAATGAGCGTAAGGCTCTTGGGTGTTTCCGCCAGCACCACTGCGCCACGCACGTTCATGCCATCAAGCACGAACCAGACATCGGTTGTTCCGTTGTGCACGGGCCCACCTCCATTGGAGGTCGTCACCACATGCTTCCAGCCGCGAAGATGATAGGAGGCTCGAATAGCTTCCACTTCTCGTTCGTCGGCAATGCCCGCGGCTCCAAAACGGAGCAGATGGACGCTGACACCATCGAGCTTGTTGATTGCTTGCCGCGTTGGCGCATCCGAATCGGAAACCACGCCTGCTGCAACGCCCAACATTGTTCGGTCCAGCGTGAAGCTGTTTTTAACCACCGCCTGCGAGCTGAGATCCACCAGCGCTGGCGGGACCCAGTCCAGCGGAACCGGTGCGGCGGCTGGATCGGCGGTGCGTGTGGTTTCAGGTTGTGGGCGGATCAGTGGCTTCGCGTAGTCCTGAGCGACCGCCAATGCGCAACCCAGCCCGGCGCTTAATACTGAGATTCCGAAGAGAAGAATCAGCCTCATTGGTACTTAAACGCTGGCAGGGAAGAAAAGTTACGCTCATGGCCGACAAAATAGAACCATTCGACGGCACAGTGGCAGACCTTGGTTGAGGAAGCAGGGAAGTTGTTATGCTTCGGTCCCCGGAAAGATGAAGCTCCTCGGATGTAAATGTCTAATGAAATCGTGAGTCAACCTGTTGTGACCGGGTAGGATGCGATAAACTCATGCGGGTACGTCCAACAAAATTTTCGACCGTCAACCGCATGGAGGATACATAGAAATTGGGAAAAAGCATGGTCCCGAAGAAGCTTTTCTTCACCAAGGGTGTAGGCAAACATAAGGAGCGTTTGACGTCCTTTGAGCTGGCCCTTCGGGATGCTGGTATAGCGTCGCAGAACCTGGTGCGCGTCTCATCCATCTTTCCGCCGCGTTGCAGAGTGATTTCGCGCAAAGAAGGGCTTAAATATCTCAACCACGGAGAAGTCGTTTTTGCCGTGATTGCGGAGAATTCGACCCGCGAGCCGCACCGGCTGGTTGTTTCAAGCATCGGCGTGGCCATTCCTGCAGATCGCGACACCTATGGATACCTGAGCGAGCACCACAGCTTTGGAGAAACCGAGGATCAAGCCGGCGAATATGCCGAAGAGCTGGCTGCCGAAATGCTCGCCACGACCCTCGATGTGGATTTTGATCCGGACAAGAGCTGGGACGAAAAAAAGGAAATCTACCGCATTTCCAACAAGATCGTTCGGACCAGTAATGTGACGCAGTCGGCCGTAGGCGATAAGCGTGGTCTGTGGACCACCACCATCGCGGCGGCTGTTCTGATTCTAGAAGAGTAATCGTAGTGATTGACGCGTCTGAGGCCAATCCCGCCCGGCGGGGTTGGCCTTGCTTCATTCCTCACGAAAGACAGTTTCGAAAGAGTTCCTGAACGGTTATGGAAGACAAACGCAAATACAACGTCGGCCTGGTACAGATGAAGATGGGGCCGGACCCGGAGGCCAATTTGGCTTCGGCGGTTCGGCATATTCACGAGGCAGCGCGCCTCGGAGCAAACATCGTTTGTCTGCCCGAGCTGTTTCGCGCTCAATATTTCTGCCAGCGCGAAGACGTCCGGCTTTTTGACCTGGCGGAAACGATTCCCGGGCCTTCTACGGCCAAACTGGCGGTGGTAGCCCGCGAAGCTCGCGTGGTCATCATCGCATCGCTCTTTGAGCGCCGCGCGCCCGGCCTCTACCACAACACGGCCGTGACGCTGAGTCAGAATGGGAGCATCGCCAGCGTCTATCGCAAGATGCACATCCCAGACGATCCGCTGTACTACGAAAAGTTCTACTTCACGCCCGGCGACCTTGGATTCCAGGCAGTGGATACTGCGTTTGGCCGCGTGGGTACCCTGGTCTGCTGGGATCAGTGGTATCCCGAGGGTGCGCGGCTTACAGCGCTGCAGGGAGCCGAGGTGCTCTTCTATCCCACCGCGATCGGCTGGCACCCGGCAGAGAAGGACGAGTTCGGAGCTGCGCAATATGACGCGTGGCAGACGATCCAACGTGCGCACGCCATCGCCAACGGTGTCTATGTAGCCGGCGTGAACCGCGTTGGCCATGAGCACGGCGATATTCAAGGCAATCGTGCTTCGGGGCCGGGGCTGGAATTCTGGGGTGGAAGTTTTCTGGCCGATCCATTTGGCCGCATCATCGCCAAGGCCTCGCATGATGCCGAAGAGATACTGCTCGGCGAAATCGACCTTGGGGTCATCGAAGACACCCGGCGCAACTGGCCATTCCTCCGGGACCGCCGCATTGACGCCTATCAACCGATCACGCGGCGTTTTCTCGATCCGGTCAACAAATGGCCTGCGGACAAATGGCCTGCGGACGGAGACGGAAAGTAAGAATGCCCGTTCAAGAGCCTTCCGCCAAGACACCCTGCGAGCTGGGTTACCGGATGCCGGCCGAATGGGAACCTCACGAGGCTACCTGGCTGGCGTGGCCGCATAATCCCGAGGACTGGCCGGGAAAATTTCAGGCGATTCCCTGGCTGTATGCGGAGATTATTCGCCTTCTCGCGGCGCGCGAGCGTGTCCACGTCCTCGTCGATGACACGAAGGCAGAACGGCGAGCGGCGGGGATTCTCAGTCGTGCGGGCGCTGCACTGGACCGGGTGAGTTTTGACGTCTGGCCTACGGATCGTGTGTGGACGCGCGACTCGGGACCGATCTTCGTGCGCGATGCTGCGGGGCAGGTGGCGATTACAAATTGGAAGTTCAATGCGTGGGCCAAGTACGACGATTGGCATCTCGACGACGAAGTTCCGGGGCGCGTAGCGGAACAGCTTGGTTTGCATGAGTGGACGCCGGTGGCACCGTTGGAAGACGGTAACTCTTGCAGGCTCGTTCTTGAAGGCGGGTCGATAGATACGAATGGCGAGGGCATCCTGCTCACGACCGAAGAGTGCCTGCTGAGCGAAGTGCAACAACGCAATCCCGGCGTTAGCAGATCCGGGTTGGAGCGTGCTTTTCGTGACTATCTCGGCATCGAGCAAGTCATCTGGCTCAACCGCGGAGTCGCAGGGGATGACACGCACGGGCACGTGGACGACATCACGCGCTTCGTCGGTCCATCCACGATTCTGTCGGCCGTCGAGCACAATTCCCGCGACGCGAATCACGCGCCGCTGGCTGAGAATCTGGCGCGCCTCAAGGCCGCTCGCACCTTGGACGGCAAGCAATTTACGGTGATTGAATTGCCTATGCCGCGTCCGGTGGTGTTTCGAGAGCAGCGGCTGCCAGCCAGTTATGCGAATTTCTATTTGGCGAATGGGCTGGTTCTTGTGCCGACGTTCCACGATCCCAGCGACCGTATCGCACTCGGCATTCTCGCTGAGGTTTTTCCCGACCGCGAAGTGATCGGCATTCACTGCGTCGACCTGATCTGGGGACTCGGTGCGCTGCATTGCATGACTCAGCAGCAACCGGCGGAACATCCCACGGACTAGGACTACATTTGCACTTCGTTCGATCCCTGATAACGAGCAAAGGGCCTAAAGGCCGTATAGATTCACCATCTTTCAGGGGTTAAAACCCCCTACTCCCTCCGGAATCCGCGACTAGAACCTGTCCGCGGGGACCCCGCGGCGATAGCATCGAGAGTATGACTACGGACCGGGAAGCGATGGAAGCTGCACTCGTCGAAGCACGCAAGGCCGCTGAGGCTGGCGAGGTTCCGATCGGCGCAGTCGTGATCCGCGAGGGAGTCATTATCGCGCAGGGGCAGAATTCGGTTCTGCGCGACAACGATCCAACGGGGCACGCGGAGATCGTTGCCCTGCGAGGAGCCGCCAGGGCGCTTGGCAATTATCGTCTCAACGGCTGCACGCTCTACGTCACGCTCGAGCCATGCGCAATGTGCGCTGGAGCCATGATCCATGCGCGCTTGGATCGGCTGGTCTATGCTGCTCCCGATCCGAAAGCGGGCGCTGCCGGTTCGGTGCTTTCCGTGGTCAACCACCCGCTGCTCAATCACCAGATGCAGGTGGAGCAGGGATTGCTCGGCGATGAATCAGCAGAATTGTTGCGGAGTTTCTTTCGCGAACGGCGCTGACCCAGACCAAGTCTCTGGTCTCATAAACCGACTTCGATGACTCGCGGGGCACTTGGGACCCGCCTTTATGTTGAGTCCCATCCTTGGCCAACCAAGTTCATTGGCATTTATGAGACCGGTTGTAACCGGTTCCTGAGATTTTCCTGGCGCATCAAAGCCGTTTCACCGGATCGGGTAATAATCTGCAAATCGTCTGTGGATAAATGCAAATTTTCGGAGGGGGGAGGGGTACATTCCCATCTGAGCTTGCAGCCTCCCGAGGCATTTCTTCATAACTGCCGTGTATTTATCGTGCACCACTTGGGTCTAATTCTCTGCAAAGGCGAAAGGAGGTTCTGTTTGCCCTCTCCATCAATCGCTCCGGCAGAACCAGAGATGGATACAGTCTAGGTTCGCGTCAGCGCCCGGATGCGTTCGGCCTGATCGGGCCATTTCGCAGCCAGTTCCGCGTAGCTTGCATTGTGGTAGTCGGAATAGTTGAAGCCGGGCGTGACGGTGCAGCCCAGCAACGCGAATTGGCCATTGTCGATGAGTTTTAGCCCCTGCCATACGCCCGCAGGAACGAGCACCTGTACGTGCTGCCCACCCATCAAATCCTGCCCCAGTGTTAAGACAGCTGAGCGCCCGTCGGGATAAAGCTGCGACATCTCAACCGGGTCGCCAAGGTAAAAATGAAAGATCTCGTCCGAGTCCAGGAGATGCAATTCAGAAAAGGCACCAGCTTCGAGCAGATAGTAAATGGCAGTGCTCTGGGCGCGGACGCCGCGCGGCAACTCGACCGTCGCAGCCGAAGTAAACGTCCGGCGAAAAGAGCCGCCCTCGACCGGATGCGGTGCGAGGCCCAGTAGAGCTTTGATTTCGTCAGCCGTCATGACCCAGATGGTATCAGCGCGAACACGTTAAGATTGTGTTATGAAGGTGCAGGTCTACACGTCCTCCTGGTGCAGGGATTGCCGGGCGGCCAAGCAGTTTCTCGAAACTCATAACATCGAATACACCGAAATCAATGTCGATGCCGATCCCACTGCCTCGGCAGAGGTCCTCCGCCGCGTGGGGAAAAGGGCGGTTCCACAGCTCGTGATCGATGGCGAGTGGTTCCAGCCTTATAAGCCGGGCCGCGGATTGCTCTACGATGAGCTGCACAGACGCTTCGGCATTCCGCGCTCTTAAGAGCCTTAACCTCGTACAATCAAGAGTTGGCAGCTGCTGTGAAAAGCCGCTACGCACGGAGTTCGCCCTTGTGCCAGGAGTTCGCAAATGATTGACCGCTACACTCGCCCGGCCATGGGCGGCATCTGGACTGAAGAGAACAAGTATCGCTGCTGGCTGCAGGTGGAGTCGGCTGCAAGCTCGGTTCTGGCCGAGGATGGAGTGATTCCCCAGGCTGCCGCCGAGGCCATCGCCAATCATGCCGCCGTTTCGGTCCTTCGCATCCAGGAGATTGAGGCAGAAGTGAAGCATGACGTGATCGCCTTCACCACGGCAGTCGCTGAGTCCCTCAAGAGCCAAGGTCTGGACGATCAGTCCCGCTGGCTGCACTACGGGCTCACTTCGAATGACGTCGTGGACACGGCGCAGGCGCTCCAGGTGAAAGAGGCATCGGCACTTATTCGCACTGGACTCGAGTCGCTGCTGGCAGTGCTGAAACGGCGCGCGATCGAATTCAAACACACACCGACGATTGGCCGTACGCACGGCATTCATGCGGAGCCGACCACATTCGGGCTCAAGCTGCTCAACTGGTATGCAGAGATGGGGCGCAATGTTGCCAGATTCGATGCGGCAGCCGAGGACATGCGGGTCGGCAAACTTTCCGGTGCTGTCGGCACCTTTGGCCATCTCAAGCCGGAGCACGAGGAGCGCATCTGTCAGCGGCTCGGCTTGACGCCGGCGCCGGTTGCAACGCAAGTCATTCAGCGCGACCGGCACGCCGCGTATATTTCGACGCTGGCAATTATTGGGAGCACGCTCGACAAGATTGCCGTCGAAATTCGGCACTTGCAGCGGACAGAAGTGCGCGAGGCACAGGAGTACTTCAGCGAAAAGCAGAAAGGCTCGTCGGCTATGCCGCACAAGAAGAACCCGATTACGAGCGAGCAGATCAGTGGGCTGGCACGAGTGCTGCGCGGCAACGCGCAGGCAGCCTTTGAAAATGTTGCGCTGTGGCACGAGCGGGATATTTCGCACTCGTCGGTCGAGCGAGTCATCTTCCCCGATTCGGCGATTTTGATGGATTACTTGCTGGCGAAGACAGCGGATCTCATCGACAGGTTGCTGGTGTATCCAGAGAGGATGAAGCGCAATCTTGAAAGCACCGGTGGGCTGATTTTCAGCGGACAGTTGCTGTTGGACCTGGCGGAGGCGGGAATGTTGCGCGAAGATGCTTACCGGCTCGTGCAATCGCATGCGATGCAGTCCTGGAAAGAAGATTTGATCTTCCGCGACGAAGTATCGAAGGATGCGGGAATTGCCGTGCTGCTGAGTCCGGACAAGTTGACCAGGACCTTCGATTACACGCGCCAACTCGGAAATGTCGATGCAATTTTCAAGCGAGTGCTGGGCGACTAGCCATGAGCGAGTTCTCAGAGGCTGATCATCCGCGGGTTATGGAAGTAATTGCGAACGCAATTGAACTGGAAAAAGAAAACGACGTCGCGTTCGCAACTCAGATTCTGTCGGACCTGGTGGAGCAGTTTCCCAAGGTGTCGATTGCACACGCCTATCTCGGCTGGATTTACTCATGCGGCGAGAGGCATCGTGAGGCAATCGAACATGGCCGCGCTGCCGTGCAATTGTCGCCGAAGTCGGAGCGGGAATCCGTTTTGCTTTTTCGAGTGTTCTGGGGCGCGGGCGAGAGCAATCTCGCATTTGAAGAGATGAAGCGCTTTTTGGCCGTCGGCGAGCCGGAAGAATACTTGAGCATTATCCAGGAATTGACTCAGCTCGGACTTTAGGGACGACCGCGGGATCGGTTATAGCAAAGGAGATCACAGCGTGGAAGGCTTGACTCTTACCGTCGCGATCACCGGTGCCTCGGGCGCGGTTCTTGGCCGCGAATTGCTGCGAGCATTAGAGGCAGACAGCCGTGTTGCCCGCGTTCACTTCGCGGCTTCGGAGAATTCGCTGCGGGTGATGGCTGAGGAGCTTGGGGTATCAGGCCGCAACAATCTGCTTGAAAAGCTTCTTGAGTCCGCGCCGACGAAAACGGTCCAGCACTTTGATTCAGACATCGGTGCGGCCATCGCCAGTGGCAGCCATCCCTCAAACGGCATGATCGTGTTGCCTTGCTCAATGGGCACTCTGGCGGCGATTGCCAACGGTCTGGCCAACTCGCTCATTGCGCGCGCGGCAGACGTCACGCTTAAAGAGCGTCGCCCGCTCTTGCTGTGTGTGCGCGAGACGCCGTTCAATCGCATTCATCTGCGCAACATGACGCTCGCGGCGGAAGCCGGCGCGGTGATCTTTCCGGTGATTCCGGCGTTTTACAGCCGGCCGGTAGACTCGGCTGAGATGGCGCGGCAGTTCGCGTACCGGGTGCTGGCACATATCGGAGTGCCACAACCGACGGCATATGTCTGGAAGCCCGAGGAATAGCAGTCTGTCGCTTTTCGGCGGCAGATTCCGATCTACGAGATTGACACGCAACACGGCTTCAACCGATACTGCCTTCAATGCTGAACTCAGCGAAATACGGAATTGAGGTCATGGCCATGTGCCCTTGTATGGCGTGCGGACCCGTCCGTGTGGATTCTGAGTGGCGAATGCGCTAGTCGCAACCGATCTCGAAACCAGGCGGCCCGGATCCGAAAAGGATTCGGGCTTTTGATTTTCCGGCTTGGGAGCGGCTCGATTCAACGACCCGTCCCTGCCGCATCCCAAACCCTGACGAAACCGAAGGAGATCTCGATGTCCGAAACCAAGCAACATTTTGACACCCTGGCCGTCCACGCCGGCCAATCGCCCGACCCGGCAACAGGCTCGCGCGCAGTTCCCATTTACCAGACCACTTCCTATCTGTTTCAGGATGCTGACCACGCGGGGCGCCTGTTTGCCCTCAAGGAATTTGGCAACATCTACACACGCATCATGAACCCAACCACCGATGTCTTCGAGAAGCGGGTTGCCGCGCTCGAGGGCGGGGTAGCGGGTCTCGCGACGGCCTCGGGCCAAGCCGCCGAGACGTTGATTATCACCACGCTGGCGGGAGCGGGCGATGAGATTGTTTCGACGACGTCGCTGTACGGCGGAACATATAACCTCTTCCACTACACCCTGCCACGACTGGGCATTACGGTGCGGTTTGTCGATGCCGACGACTTCGACGGTCTGCGCGCCGCGATCAATGAGAAGACGCGGGCGATATACACCGAGTCGCTCGGCAATCCCAAGCTCGACGTCGTGGATATTGAAAAACTGGCAGCCATTGCTCATGAGCACGGACTGCCCCTGGTGATCGACAACACCACGCCTTCTCCCGCTCTTGTGCGACCGATTGAGTGGGGTGCGGACATCGTAGTCAACTCCGCCACAAAATTCTTGGGAGGCCATGGCACCACCATCGGCGGAGTCATTGTTGACGCGGGTAAGTTCGATTGGGCCGCTTCGAGCCGATTCAAGGAATTCACGGAGCCAGACCCGTCGTATCACGGTCTGTCCTACACGGCTGCTTTTGGCCCGTTGGCGTTCATTCTCAAGGCGCGCGTCCAGGGTCTGCGCGATATGGGAGCGGCTCTTTCTCCCCATAGCGCCTTCCTGTTGCTGCAGGGGATTGAGACACTGCACCTCAGGCTGGAGCGGCATTCGCAAAACGCCCTTGCCGTGGCTCGCCACCTGGAACAGCATCCCGGCGTCGAGTGGGTCAATTATCCGGGGCTCGAGTCGAGTCCGTATTACGAGCGGTCAAAGAAGTATCTCCCCAACGGCCAGGGTGCGCTGATCACTTTCGGCATCAAGGGAGGCTATGAGGCCGGGAAGAAACTGATTGATTCGCTGGAACTGTTTTCTCTTGTGGCGAATATCGGCGACGTCAAATCTCTCGTGATTCACCCCGCCTCTACGACCCATCAGCAGCTTTCCGTTGAGGAACAGGCTGGGACCGGTGTCACGCCTGAACTGGTGCGTCTCTCGGTCGGCATCGAGGACCTTCGTGACATTCTCGCTGATCTTGACCAAGCGATCGAAACTGCCAATGGCCATGCATTCACCGGGAAGATAGAAACTGCGGGACTTGCGGCACAATGAGGGCTATGACTGAGGTCGATTCCGGGGCCGGTCCGTCACCGGCCCGGTCCCCTGTGCTGGAGCCCACGTATGAAGGCGACTTCGTGCTTGATTCGCACCTTTTGCTTGAGAGCGGGCGCACCCTGGCACAGCCCACGCTGCACTACGCGGTGTACGGACGGCTGAACGCTGCCCGAGACAACGCGGTATTAGTCTGCCACGCGCTTTCTGGCTCGGCGTTGGTGGGCTCCTGGTGGCCTGAGATATTCGCTCCTGGCGCTGTGTTGTCGTTGGATCACGACTTCGTCATCTGCATCAACCTGCTGGGCTCGTGCTATGGCTCGACGGGGCCAGCCTCGGTCGATCCTGAAACGGGGCTCGTTTACGGTCCGGATTTCCCGTTGGTTTCGATCCGCGACAACGTCAGGGCCCAGTCTCAGTTGCTCGATTCATTGGGCATCCGGCGGTTGCGGTTGGTGCTCGGAGGCTCGATTGGCGGCATGCAGGCGCTGGAATGGGCGATTCACGACCCAGAGCGCGTGGTGCAGGCCGCCATTATCGCGGTTGCGCCAGTGTCGGCCATGGGACTGGCTCTAAACCATCTTCAGCGCCAGGCCATCCAAAACGATCCCGACTGGGACGGCGGATACTACTTGCCTCAGAGGCCGCCCCGGCTGGGGCTCTCTCTGGCCCGGCAGATCGGGATGCTTAGCTACAAGTCCGCGACGCTGTTCGATGAACGCTTCGGTCGCAATCCGAATCGAAATGGGGAAAACCCCTGGAGTCTGGATCACCAGGGCGGTGGCCTCGTGGGTGGGCGATTCGACATCGCCGGCTACCTAGACCACCAGGGTGAGCGATTCATCGATCGGTTCGACGCGAACGCCTATCTCGCCATTCTCCGTACCATGGACACCTGGGACCCGCTGAATGGCCACGGCTCGCCCAAGGAGGCCTTCGGCAAAATTCGCGCCAGGCTTAGCTTTGTGGGCATCAGCTCCGATTGGCTATTCCCGCCCGGTTCGGTCAAAGATTTTGCTCACATGATCCGTTCAGCCGGCGTCGACGCCGAGTATAGAGAGATGACGAGCTCGCACGGTCACGATGCCTTTTTGGCCGAACAGGCGGAGCTGGTTCGACTGCTCCAGTAGCCGCACTCGGCGCCTCGGATTGCCGTCCTGAAACATTCAGGAAACACTTTTTCAGATTTTGGTGTCTAAGCGTGTATGCGATGCGCTGAGGGGGCGGCCGTCAGTTTCTGCCTGGCAGAGATCAGAAGGTTTCCGCCTGGCGCGGCGGAAAGAGGAGATTACTGGCCGAACGGGTCGAATGGAGAAGGGGGCGGGAACTGCAACCCCCACTGGCTGCCTCGTCGAAAGAGGAAGCATTTTGGTCGAAATAAGATGGTTGTTGTCACAAGAGGCGGGGCTTTCTATAATCCTTCCATCACCGTTTTGGACATCGTGGTAATGTTATCCGTCGTCCGGTCCTCACCGCCAAGCAGAACGGATGTATATTCCACGAGCGAGTGCTTGAGTATTGATTTCCATTTCCGCATTTCCCAGGAGCACTGAATGAAGAAGTTTGTCTTTGCATCTGTGATGGCGCTGGCGAGCTTGAGCCTCGTTTCCGCACCCACGCTGCGCGCGCAAGATTCGGGAACGATCCAGATCAAGGATCCGGCCGAGTACAACGCCTATCAAATGGCGACCACGCAGTCCGACCCCAAGGCCAAGGCCGCCGCTTTGGATAGTTTTCTCACGACTTATCCGCAGAGCGTGGTCAAGAAGGCGGTTCTCGACGCGCTGGTCGACACCTATCAACAGCTTGGCGACGCCGATAAGACGCTCGGCGCGGCCAACCGTTTGCTCCAGGTCGACCCCGACAACCTTAAGGCCGTCTTCATTTCGGTCTACATCAAGAAGAGCCAGTGCGCGAAAACATCGGATGCGCAGACTTGCGATGATGCCGCGGCGCTGGCTACCAAGGGACTTGCAATTCAAAAGCCTGCGGGCGTTGCTGACGGTGACTGGAAGAAGCAGACCGACGCGACCTTCCCGATCTTTCACTCGGCAGTAGCCCTCGATGACATCAACTCCAAGAAGGATGTCAAAGCGGGCATTGAAGAGTACAAGAAAGAGCTGATGTTGTATGCGCCCGACGACACCAAGAGGGGCCCTGGCCTCGTGGATACGCTGCAACTCGCTGAAGCTTACACCAAGCCTGAAGGAAAAGATCTGGTGCAGGCCATCTGGTTCTACTCTCGCGCCTGGAACTTCGCTCCGGCGAACTTCAAGAGTCAGATCGAGCCGAAGCTTGAGTACTACTACAAGAAGTACCACGGGGACTTGAAGGGGCTGGACGATATCAAGTCACAGTCGGCCGCTACCCTGTTCCCACCGGGAACTCTGACGATTACTCAGGCCAAGACGCCGGCAGAACAGATCCATGATCTGATCACGACCACTCCCGACCTCAACACTCTCGCCCTCGCCGACAAGGAAACAGTAATCGCAGTTGGCAGCAAAGAAGATGCGGACAAGATGTGGGCGGTGCTTAAGGACAAGCCCACCCCGGTTCCGGGAACGGTGATTGAGGCGACAGCTTCACAGATCAAAGTGGCAGTAACTCAAGATGCCAAGGACGCCAAGACCGCAGACTTCATTGTCAACATGAAGGCGCCTCTGACGGAAAAAGAGATTCCGGCGGTAGGGTCCGAATTGAAGCTTCTGAAGGACGGCGGTCCGGAGCTCGACGGCACTTATGACACCTACACCCAGATTCCCTCGACGGATAAGGTGGCGCAGAGCGCAGAGATCGTCCTCAAGGACGGTATTCTTCAAGCCGAGAAGAAGAAGGCCCCTCCAGCGCATAAGCCTGCGGCCGGGCATCGCCCAGCTGCTCACTAATTTCGGACTCTTGCATCTAACGATATCGGCGGGTTCTACAAAGCCCGCCTGCTCCTGGCTAAACGAAGGGCAGTCTGCAACGGGCTGCCCTTCCTTTGTTCTGCGCGGACAATGCTCACTCCTTCGAGTGATAATCTAGGGCCAGTATGGTGCGTCTTAGCGTTTTCCCCCTGGTTATAACAGCGGCCATCCTGTGCGTGCCGCCCGCCACGCTCCAGGCGCAGACTGCTCCCGAGCAGAACCCCGGTACTCAATTACATGGAAAAACCGTTCCGCCGCCAGTCGAGCCAAAGCCGTTTTCAGTGCATGGCTCGAAGCGAAAGGCGGAATTCACCATCGAATTTCTCCCTTCAGATCAGATGACGGAAAAAGACCGCCTCCTGGTCGCGGACGCTGAGTCTTCGATCGCTGAGCATGCCGGGTTCGCCGGATTCGAATTTGACCGGACCACTTGGAGCTACCAGCAGGTGGTCTGCCCGGCTCTGCCGAATCATTTGTTCCTCCAATTCATGCGCAACAACGGAGTGGGCGACGTAACCGTATTCTCGGCTTCTATTCCTCGCGACGGAGAAGGCCGGGTTCGCATCATCCCGATCCTCCGCCGCGGATATTCGCTGTTTTCGCCCGCGCCGATTAACGCGCTTACCATCTCCGCGTTCAACCATATCCGGGCAGAGGAGCCGTCCGGCAGCAATTCAGATTGGCTCGGAAATGGCCTTTGTTATGCGGCATTGGCAGGAGCGCGCCCGCAAATCGTCTCACCGAACGCGACTCCGGCACCGAACAAGCCGATTCCCGCGCTGACGGCGGTGTTGGATGTTCAGCTGCAGGCAAAGAATGAAGAAGTCATCCGATTCGCTGATGCGGCGGCAATTCCACATCCGATGGAATGGACCATGACATTCACGCGTCAGGGAAGACTCATCAAGGCGACGCATTCTGCTGCGCTCATGGAAAGAGCAAGCCCCGTCACGCAGAAATCAGCCGTGATCAAGACGGTGCAAGTTCCGCAATAGGTGAAGATTGAAACTTCGAAACCGGGTTCACTCCCCAAGCATGATTCGTTCGATTGCTGACGCGCGCCCGGTTGCAGGATCGCAGGTAACAAGCGTGGCGCACATCTTGGGATTTCCCTTCGCGGCTTCGAATTTGCCGGGCATTCCGGTCAGAAATCTATGCAGCACGAGTTCCTTTTCAACACCAATGACACTGTCGTATGGACCGCTCATTCCAACGTCCGTCTGGTAGGCAGTGCCGCCTGGGAGGACCCGATCGTCAGCCGTTGGCACATGGGTATGCGTACCGAGCACTGCAGTAACCCGTCCATCAAGATGCCAGCCCATTGCCACCTTCTCGCTCGTAGCTTCGGCGTGAAAGTCCACCACGATTACCTTGGCCTTGATGTCCGCCAGCAGAGCATTGGCAGCGTGGAAGGGATCGTTGGTGCCGTTCATGAATACACGGCCCATTAGATCCACCACTGCAAAATCCACGCCACTCTGCGTTGACCCCTCAAACACACCGTACCCCGGCAAGCCGGGCATCATGTTTGCAGGCCGCAGCACGCGCCGAGGTTTTTCCTGACTGTCTGCCGGAACTGAGTTCATGTAGTCAATCAGTTCGCGCTTGTCCCAGACATGGTTGCCGGTGGTGAGTACGTCCGCGCCCAGGTCGAACAGTTCGTCAGCGATCTGAGGCGTTACTCCGAACCCCCCGGCTGCATTTTCTGCATTGATGATGATCAGCTCGACATCATTTGCCTCGCACACATGCTGGATGTGTTCGCGCACGATCCTGCGCCCGGCGCTGCCGAAGATGTCGCCGACGAAGAGGATGTTCAAGCGGTGGTCTCCGCGCCCTGTTCCTTACCCGGCAATTCCTGTTCCTTCCGCATCAATGGAAAGAGAATCACGTCACGGATGGACCTGGATCCGGTGAGCAGCATGGTCAGGCGATCGATGCCAATTCCTTCACCACCGGTCGGCGGCAGCCCATAAGCCAGCGCGCGCACATAGTCCTCGTCCATCTGGTGAGCTTCGTCGTCGCCTCGATCACGCTCAGTCAACTGCTGCTCAAAGCGCTTGTGCTGCTCAACTGGATCGTTCAACTCACTGAAGGCATTTCCGAGCTCAAACCCGCCTGCGAAAAACTCGAAACGCTCCACGTGCGATGGGTCGTCCGGCTTGGCCTTCGAGAGCGGAGAGACCTCGACAGGGTAGTCGTAGATAATTGTCGGCTGAACGAGAAAGGGTTCTACTACCGCCTCAAACAAGTTATAGATCGACTTGCCCAACGATGCTCCCTTGAGCGAGTCGTAGTACACGGCGTTGATCGCGCCACGGATGGTCTTCAGGGCTGCTATCCGCTCTGGGCTCAGTTGCGTGGTGTGGCCCTCAGCCGTTTCGAGCGAACTGACCGCGGCATGAAGCCGCGCCTGTAGAACCGGCGTGGATTCGAAAGCCGTGAGCGCCGGCCTTGCGCCTGCCTCTTCGGGCCAGAATTGCCGAATGGACTCACGCATCGTCAGCCGATGCCACTTCGCCAGATCAATCGTGTGTCCGTTGTATTCAGTCGTCGTGGTCCCGTTCACCTCGCGCGCAACATGCTCGATCAACTCCTCGGTCAACTGCATCATGTCGAGATAATTTGCATACGCCTGGTAGAACTCCAGCATCGTGAACTCAGGATTGTGTTGCGTGCTCACGCCCTCGTTACGAAAATTGCGATTGATCTCGTAGACGCGATCGAGCCCGCCTACGACCAGGCGTTTCAGATAAAGCTCCGGCGCGATGCGAAGAAACAGATCCATATCCAGAGCGTTGTGATGCGTCCTGAAGGGCCGAGCTGTGGCGCCGCCGGCAATCTGCTGCATCATCGGCGTCTCAACTTCGAGATATCCGCGATCGTCGAAGAACTGGCGTATCGACCGCAGCACTTTGGCGCGCTTTACAAACACTTCGCGGGAATCGAGATTGGCAAACAGGTCGACATAGCGCTGACGATAGCGAAGCTCCACATCCGCAAGGCCGTGGAATTTCTCCGGCAGGGCCAGCATGGCCTTCGCAAGGAAGGTGAGCCGCTCCACATAGACGGTCAGCTCGCCGGTGCGAGTGCGAAAGAGGTACCCGCTGACGCCGATATGGTCTCCCAGGTCGAGAAGCTTATACAGCGCGAATCCCTGCTCGCCAACCGCGTCGAGGCGCACGTAAATCTGCAGTCTCTCGCCGCCCTGCTGCAACGTCGCAAAACCAGCTTTGCCCTGGGCGCGAATTGCCATGATGCGACCAGCAACCGCCACGGTCACCCGGTCGCCTTCGAGAGTCTCCGCAGCTACTTCTCCCCACTTGGTCCGGATCTCCGGGATCGTGTGCGAAGAGGGGAACTGATTGGGGTAAGCGGCCTGTCCCAGTTTCTCGATGTCGGCCAGCTTGGCCCTGCGCAGGTCGAACAAGCTGCGCTCAAACTCTGAATCAAACACTGTGTTTCCTTCCATTTTGAGGACAAAGGCTCAAAAGGGAAGTATACCCGTTCAACGGTTGGCACTGTATCCTGTGACTGGTACTCAATTGCCGTTCAATCGCCCCATTCCGAACTCCAAACCGCAATCGAAGGGGCCCAGCGGATTGGGCACCTTGGTGGAGGCGGAGAAGCTCCTTCAGATCGCCATCCTGCTGCCATCGGCGGCGATCATCGGCTGGTTGCTTGGCGCCTGGGCAGACGGTCTTCTCCATCAGTCCTGGATCGGCATCGTGGGGATGATTTTTGGCGGCATTGCGGGGCTGGTCTATGTCATTCGATTGGTCACGTCGAAGTCGAACAATTCCAATGCTCAAAGAGGATCCCAAAACGGGAAGGGAAGCTCCGACATCACCCCATGAGCGAACAGCCGCAAACAAACGAAGCACCCCATCCTCTTGTCAGCCTTACCGATGAGGCGCTTGAAGCCTTACTGAAGCGGGCCTTTCGTAATACGCTGATTTTGGGAATTGCCATTTCGCTGCTGATCCTAATCGCCTCAGGGTGGCGCAACGCAGCCATGCTGACAACCGGGGCCGTTATTTCAGCAGGCAGCATCCTTGAGTGGCTGCGACTTACGCGGTTAATAAATGCACGACTTAAAAAGCAGAAAGCTCAGCGCGGTGCGGTATTGGTACTTGCATTTTTTCTGCTCCGCCTCATCTTTTTTGCAGGGGCCATTTATGTTAGCCTGAAATGTTTCCAGGGTTCGGTCATTGTACTAATGTGCGGACTGAGTCTTGCGGTCGCAACGCTCATGTGGGAGGCACTCCGCTTGCTGCGCGACTGACGCGGAAGAGGCATGATGAATAGCTTGCCCCTACCCACCAAATCGGAATCAGAAAGAATTTTGCCTTCATGGATGAATCATTAGGCATTACAAATATGCTCAACCGGCTCTTCGCTGGTCCTGTGGACTCACTGCTTCAGATCGTCGGGGTTCATCCCGCCAATCCTGCCGCGCCGATCGATGACACCTTCTCGCTGGAGTTGCTGGTCGTTCTTGGCTTCATCGCCTTTTTCCTTTTGGTCCGATTCAGCCTGTCAGTTGAGAAGCCGGGCGCTTCGCAACAAATCGCTGAGATGCTTCACGAACTCATCGGCGGCCAGGCGGACTCGATCATCGGTCACGGTTTCCAGCGTTTCCAGGCGTTTGTCACCTCGATTTTCCTGTTTGTGCTTACGTGCAACTTGCTTGGGCTGATTCCCGGGATTAAATCGCCCACCCAGAACGTAGTGGTGCCGCTGGGCTTGGCTGTCACCACTTTCATCTACTACAACTTCCATGGCCTCAGAGTGCAGGGACCCATTGGGTATCTCAAGCACTTCGCCGGCCCGGTCTGGTGGATCTCCCCGCTCCTCTTTCCGATTGAGATCATCTCCCATTTCGCGCGCATGTTGTCCCTTACAGTTCGTCTCTGGGCCAACATGTTTGCCGGTGATATCGTCACCCTCGTCTTCTTCTCGCTTATTCCGGTTGCGATTCCAGCAATTTTTCTGGGATTGCACCTCGCCGTTTCAGTAATTCAAGCCATCGTGTTCACGCTTCTGGCTATGATTTACCTTAGTCAGGCAGTCGCTCACGAACACTGAGTCTTTGTTCCACATTCCTCGCCAAGAGCGAGAAAGATTCCGCCGGAGAGCGCTTCCGCTCTGGATCAACGGAGGGCCGCAAGCGTGAGGGGGCCAGCACGGTGAGCTTCAACCACCCACTGGCGGCTAATCTCAGGGAAGCTGGAGAAATATGCGAAAACTGCAACCTTTCTTGATGGTCCTGGCGTTGTTGTGCTTTGCCGTGCCCGCCTTTGCAGACAGCGGCTCGGCTGCTGTTAACCTGGCTCCGATCGGTATCGGCATCGGCATCGCTCTGTCTGCCGGCCTTTGCGGCATCGGCCAGGGCAAGGCTATCGCCTCGGCTACCGAGTCAGTCGCTCGCAACCCCGGCGCAACCGCCAGCATTCAGCTTCTGCTGATTCTTGGCCTTGCCTTCATCGAGTCGCTCACGCTGTTCACGTTCGCTACGATCTTTTTCAAGATCAAGTAAGCGCCGTTCCAGGAAAATAAAATGGCCTCGCCCATTGGTGAGGCCGTTTTTATTTCGAAGTTGCTGTCTGCCGGTCGCTTCGTTTCGCGTCGACCTTGCCATCGCGCAACATCTGAATGGCCTGTTGATAGCTCAATCCCACGGCAATCGGCGCGAACTGAGTCTCATCTTCCGTGGTATCGAAGACCTTGGTCTTGAACACGACGCGGCCGCTCATACTCATTTTGAAGTGAACAATCCGCCACTGGTGATCGCCAACATCGGCCTGCTCAATCACGATCCACCCGCCTTTGTTCAAGCGGCCGAGAATTCCCCAGCCTATATCGGCGTCCCGCGTCAAATGTCCCTCCAAACGCTCAACACGCTCTTGCGATGAATTGACCCATATCTCGCCGCTCATTGCGGTCAACACCTGTGTTTCCAGATCTGGGGGACTGAAACGCGGGTTCGGTCTGAAGGCGAACTTCTCCACCTTGCCGGCAGGGCCATCTCCGCTGCCTGCAGAATCGAACAGAAATGCATCCGGAAGCACGCGCAAGACTTTCAGCGCCCGGTTTGAGTCCTCGTCCTCAGTCTGCTTTCGGTGCCGTTGCCGGCTCGGATCGCTTAGAAGGAGACCCAGGCGCTCTTGTTCCTTCTGCTCGTCTACCTGGCTCAGTGGACTGTCGTTGATGGCCATCAGGCGGGCTACGGCGCCGTCCCTGGTTTCGAAGATATCTTTGGTTGTAGTCAATCGGGGGCTCGATTTACGCAAACGGTAGCGCATCGGATGTTGCGAGTTCTGCGCGCCACGCATCTCCGCGGCCAGGGCCCTTTTCACCAGGCCGTCACTTTGGGAAGGCGGCGTGGAAGATTGGCCCAACACAACCAGCGGATATACCAGGATGAGGGATAGCAAGGGGCGCATTAACAATAGTCTAGCGTCCATTAGCCGCCTGCCTCGAGTGGTTGATGCTCATTCAAGTAAGATGTTCACACCCTCGAATGGTTTCTGGAATTGAAGTGGCGCGTCGCGATGGGTATAGTTCGAGCAGGGCCATTTGGCGCTTTCAGGAATCCTGCGGCCGGAGTACCTTCCGCGCGGGAGTCGATCGAATGATGCAGGCTTGGCAAGCGGACGCCTCTGAGCGTCGAAACATAATCCAAATCAACTTCTCGGAAGGGATTGCACAATGGCGATGGAAAATGGACAGGCGCGGATAGGAAAGTCGGTCGTGATTCGCGGCGAAGTAAAGGGCAGTGAAGACTTGCTCATTGATGGGCGAGTCGAAGGCACCATCACCCTGAGCGAAAGTCGGTTGACCATTGGCGCGAGCGCAAACGTCGTCGCCGACCTCACGGCCAAAGACGTGCTGATCCAGGGACAGGTCCAAGGCAATATCGTGGCTACTGGGCGCGTGGAACTGCGAGCCGGGAGCACGGTGGAAGGCGACGTTCGGGCGCTTCGGCTGGCAGTAGAAGACAATGCCGTATTTCGCGGCAAGGTTGACCTGACGCAGGGTGCCAAGATCCCCGAAACTGCTGCGGCTCCCAGCAACGCCTGATGCGGGCGCTGACAGGCGCTGCATTGCGAAGGTTGCCCGCAACAACGAGGATTCAAGAGTGATTCGCAGTTGGTTCGACAAGAAGCAGGGCGGTGATTCTTCCGTCTCCGCCGCGGGCGCCACGGGCCCGAAAATACCTCGTCACTCAGGCGCCTGGGCCGCGTTGCGCAAGCGTCTGCAGGCGGAGCCTGGGCTTCGCGTCATCGATTCCGGTGTTACATCCCCGACCAACATCAACTATCTGACCAGCCTTGGGCACAGCGTCTTTCTCACCGACCTGGTGACGGAGGCCTGCACCGGACCATGGAAAGTCGGCGAAGACGAGGACAACAAGCCGATCTATAACATTGAAGGCTATCTCAAACAGACGCTCGACTTTGCCGGGCGGACCTTTGATGTTGTTCTGCTGTGGACCGCTCTCGACTACCTGCCGGAACCGTTTGTTCCAGCCGTCGTCGCACACCTGTTCGCCGCAATGAATCCCGGCGGGCAGGTGCTGGCTCTCTTTCATACCCGCAAGCAGCCTGAAGAGTCCGCAAACACCCGCTTCCACCTTACCACGGGCGATAACGTTGAGATGCAGCTCGCGCAGCCCTTTCCGCTTCAACGCGCCTTTACGAACCGCAGCATTCAAAGCCTGTTTGATCAATGGTCGGGATTCCGCCAGTTCCTGGCAAAAGACAGCATCTCAGAAGTTCTCATCACCCGTTAGACAGCATTCAAATTGACCCCGGCGCATCCAACCACCAACCCTCTCGAAAGGGGGAGCCCTAAAAGCGGAGCGACTATGAACTCCTTGAAAGGCACGCGCATAACCTGGCTCGGACACGCCACGGTGCTTATCCAGACCGCCAAGGGCACCAACTTCCTGTTCGATCCCTTCATTGAACAGAATCCGAAATATCCGCAAGGGTTCGTTCTTCCTGAAAAGATCCATTACATTCTGCTCACCCACGGACACGGCGACCACATGGCAGATGCTGTGCCGGTTGCGAAGAAACACGATTCGACGGTCGTGGCCATCTACGAGCTCGCGGCATTTGTGGCCGAACAGGGGGTGGAAAAGACCATCGGCGTGAACCTGGGCGGAACCGTGCAACTTGCCGAAGTCGCCGTCACCATGGTTGAAGCCAAGCATTCTTCTGGCGCTCAAGACAATCACGGCACACACTACGTTGGAGTGGCAGCAGGATTCGTGCTGACGATCGCAGATGGCCCAGTGCTCTATCACGCTGGTGATACCGCGGTTTTTGGAGACATGAAGCTGATTAAGGATCTCTATCACCCGGAAATAGCGATGCTGCCGATAGGAGGGTATTACACGATGAGCCCGAAGGAGGCCGCGGTGGCTGTGGAGCTCATTGGCTCGTCGATCATTGTGCCGATCCACTTTGGCACCTTCCCACCCCTCACAGGCACCCCCGACGAGCTCGCGGCATTGGTTGGTGAAGGTGTCGAGGTCGCGAGACTCGTTCCTGGGGGATCTCTCTGAGCCGCCGAAGTGGCTCCGTCAAAACATACGGGCTGGCCATCAGGCCAGCCCGTATGTTCATTCAGGGACTTGAATTCTTGACTCTTTTCGCTTCTCTTAACCGGCCGTCGCCTATATAGCGGTTCTCCAATTGGTGTATAGCGAAGCGATGTCGCTAAGTGGCTTTTTCCTCGCCGGAGTCCCCGGCGACAGGTCTTGGTCGCTGGGGTGGAAGTAAAAGCCACCTTGTATGGAACTGGAGATGCCACATAGAAATTGGGAGAACCGCTCTAAACTCCGCGTGGAGCTTTCGAGGCAGGCTGGTCTTGTGCAGGTGGAGAAGGGTTAGTGAGGCCAGAGAGGCCTTGCCCGCCGATGGGAAGGCTGGGTGACTCTGCGGCACGGTAGTTGCGCAAGTCGCGCAGAATCTCCACTTTCTCGCGCGCATACTGCCCGGCCAGTCGTGTAAGTGCGTATGTGATGATGTCGCTGTGATGCAGGTCCTGAACGGAAGGGTCGCGGCGCATATTCAGCCACAACCGGTGAACGAGCTGCACATCGTCCGGGCCTAACTTAGGTTCGTGCGGTCCGATGTAGAAGACCTTCGTCTCGCCATTCGCGCCGATGACGTAGAAGTTGAACTGCCGCTTCGGCTCCGGCAATGCTTCCCAGGCCTGGCCCAGGTGAATAGCCTGATCCTCGGCCGTCATGGACGTTGATTGTCCTGAGACCACCGAATCGACTTCAAGATTGTTTGCCCCTTGCACCAATGCCGCGAAGACATCTCCCGCGGGCACCACGAGTAACGAGACTTTCTTGCCAAAGCTCTCAGCCACTGAAACAGCCTTGGTGAAAAGCATCTGCTCGTGTTCGCTAAAACTTTGATCCTCGGCGCTCAGATACTCCGGGCCACCCGCGCCCATCATGCGCACACTCATGACGACCACGTCGCGATCTTCCGTCTTGGTTCGAGTGAGAACCCATTTCAAAGCGATCGGATTGGCGGCGTCCCGCATCGTCACCATCACGCCGCCCGGCCTGACCGCCACAGACTCTCTGCTGATCGTGTCCTGGTGTTCGAGTTGAAAATGATCCTTCATCTGCCGGGCAGTCAGAGCATGCTTGCGCAAGTTCTGGCGCTCGGAGACGGTGAAGATGACGAAGAAGGCTGCGGCGAAGACAATGCCACTCACCGTTGCTACAGACTTTGTGAACAGGTTCACTATTGCTGTCGAGAGCAGAACAAGAAATACGCAGAACAACCCCACGGGGACTTCGGTTTTGCCGATCCGAATATTCGGCGGAACCTTCCAGCCGCGTTCGCCGTGGTATTTCCAGCGCAGAACTAGCATGGCCAGGCTATTAAAGGTGAACGACCAGATCACGCCGAAGGCATACGCTTCGCCCAGCATGATGATGTTGCCTCTGGTCACGATGATCGTAACCATTTGCAAGCCAAAGACCAGATTCACGATGCGGTAGCTGGTGCCAAACCTTTTGTGCGGTTTGCGGAACCAGTCGGTCAGCACCCCATCTTCCGCCACGCGCATCAGCACGCCTGTTGATCCGATGATCGAGGTGTTGATGGCGCCAGAGAGCATCAGGAAGCCGACAATGACAACGAAGATACGGAATCCGATGCGCAAAAACGCTGGACCCACCATATACATGGCTAGGCCGGCGATCAGGTTGTCCTGGTAGATGTGGGTGCGCTCCCACGCGGGAATCAGCATGGAGCCAAGCAATGTGGCTCCGCCGGTGAAGACCAAGCTATAGATGGCAATCACAATTGCTGCCCGCTTCAGGTTCTTGAGCTTGGGATGTTGGATCTCCCGATTGACCTGGGCGAGGCTCTCCTCGCCGCTCATGGCAAGAACGGAGTGGCCGAAAGCCATGATGATGCCAAACAGGCCGAAAATCGGAAGCCCCGATCCCTTCAGAAAGCCCAGGGCGTCGTTACTGAACTTCAGGTTCGAGGGAGTTGGCGGAGGAGGGAGGTGCACGCCACGAACAAATACGGAGTAGATTCCCCACACCATTAAGATCACCACCATGACTGTGGTGATTTGCATGACCCGCAGAGCTTTATCGCTGGAATCCTCGATGCCCTTGACGTTTTGCCACCAATAATAGGTGGTAACAGCGGCCCCGAAGATCGCCGCAGTGTAATTCATGTCGAACTGGAAAGGGTGGCCGCCCACGAGAAGGGCGGGAGGAAGCCAGTGGCTAGTGTTTGCCACCACCATCATCTCGTTCATTAAGCCGGTAATATATTGGCCTGCAGATACGCCAGAAATTGGCCCCGTCAGTATGTAATCGAACATCAGCGCAGAAACGCTGATCTTGGCGAAGGTGCCGCCAAGTGCTTCTTTCACCACGCGGTAAACGCCGCCGCGGGTAAACATCGAACAACTTTCGACGTAAACTGCGCGCACCGCAAAACTGAATAACATGACGCCGAGAATGAACCAGGGCGCAGCAGCACCTATCGCCTGTTCGGCAATGCTGCCGGCATAAAAGGCCGACGAGCCCAGATCATTTAGAACGATGGCGGCGGCACGCCAAAAGGAGATGAACGTGAGCATCACGGAGGATGCCACGATGAGCCGAACGCGGTCACTTGGTGGGGCTACGGTCGTTCGAGTAGATGCCATTACGAATGTGTCGGCACGAAGAGTCGGCCGCTCAAACCCCAAAGAGCGAAATTACCGTCCGCCCTTGGCTGAGTGTACTTCCGTACTGTGCGTGCGTCAATGGGTTTAAGTAACTCTAACGACGACAGCAGGATGCGGAAGCAGTACTTCCTCCCGGCAAGTTTATTCGTCACCGGTGAGTTCTTTGGCGTCTTCGACGAAGCTGATAAGCACAACGATCGCAGAGCCTGCTAACCCCAGGAAGAACATTGTTTCAATCACTCGAATACCTAAGATGGCTAACGACATAGAAAGATTGTAGCCCGTTTCGTTCGTCGAAACCAAGCCGTCGCTGCGTGCTCACGGGCCTTCCTCGCGCAAATTCGATCTTCAGATAATCGAGCCTCGAACCTCGTCCGGTGCCCCGGATGGATTAAACTCGCCCCTGTATGCAACGAGATTCATTGAAGTTGTGGGCGGGTGCAATCGTTTCCGCCGGATTGCTGGAGTTGCCATTTCCCTTCGCTGGCCCGATGCCGGCTTGGCGCGGCATCTTCGCGTGGTTCGGAATTGTTCCGCTTCTTTATGGAATCCTTATAAATTCGACCGTTGAACGACCGCATCCGTTGCGCCGCGCGTTCCTGGGGGCCTATCTCTGCGGGGTGTTGTGGTACATCGGCAACTGCTACTGGATTCGCGACACGATGATGCGCTACGGCGATATGCCGGCGATTGCCCCCGTGTTGCTGCTCGTGGGATTCAGTCTGGTGCTCGGCCTGTACTTCGGTCTCTTCGGCCTGTGCGTGATGCTGATTCGCCGGACCACCGGCAGCACTCGGCTTGCCCTGGCGGCCGCACCCTTTCTGTGGACTGCGCTTGAGCTCGCCGCGGCTCGCATCACCAGTGTTCCCTGGGACCAGTTGGGCTATTCGCAAGTTGACAACGGTTTCGTGAATCAGTTGGCACCATTTACCGGTGTTTACGGAATAAGCTTCGTTCTGGTCGCCGGGAACGCGTTAATTGCATCACAGTGGCTTCTCCCCATGAAACCTTTTCCCCGTCGTGTCTCGATCCGCGAACTTCTGAATGTTGCCGGACTCGGAATGTTGGTAATCGCTGCCAACGGAGACAATCAACTCCCTCGTGACGCGACCACGTCAGCTACTGCAGTTCTGATTCAACCGAATCTCGACGTAGGCGGTGACAACGACTGGGCAGCTCCCGGCGAGTGGGACAAGCATATTGCCGAATTCACGAAGTTAGCCGGCGAGCAATGCAAGACCTACATCGCCGGAACCCCGCAAATGCACGCTCCCACGGGGGAGATCGTTTGTCCTCCATATCCCACACATCCTGATCTGGTGGTCTGGCCTGAAGCGCCCTCGCCATTCTTCGAACAAGACCCGCGCTTTCAGAAAGCCATGGGAGGCATCGCCCACACGATCGATGCGCCGCTTATGGTTGGCGGTCTCGCTGCCGATTACTCCGCAGAAGAAAACGGATACCTCGACTACAATGCCGCGATCATCGTGGGGCCGGATGGTGGGCGGGTAGGTCGTTACGAAAAAATACATCTGGTTCCATTCGGCGAGTATGTCCCATTCCAGCGGCTGCTCTTCTTCGCCCGCAAGCTCACCGGCCGGGTTTCGAAATTCACTCCGGGAGAAGAGCGCAAAGTCTTCCGCCTCAATGGACATCGGTACGGCGTTTTCATCTGTTATGAAGCAGTTTTTGCCGATGAGGTTCGCCAGTTTGCGCAGCTTGGCGCCGAAGTGCTTGTCAACATCAGCGACGACGGCTGGTACGGCGACACCAGCGCTCCGTGGCAGCACCTGAATATGGCGCGCATGAGGGCCATCGAGAACCGCCGCTGGCTTCTGCGCGATACCAACAACGGCATCACCGCAGTCATTGATCCCTATGGGCGAGTGCGGCAGAGCATTGCTCGTCACCAAATAGACGCGTTGCCCGCGAACTATGGTTTCCGAGACGATGTCACCTTCTACACCGCGCACGGAGATGTCTTCGCCTGGGCATGTGCCATACTGAGTTTGGGCGTTGTTGGCTGGTCCCTTCGGGTGAGCTTGCGGCGCATACTTCAAAGCAAAGTCAGGTCCTAAGAGCAAAGCATGGCTATCACCGATCTCGAATACGCCTACGCTCCCGTGCGCGACCAAGTCCGCGACCTGCGGGAGTATCTTTGACCCTGCCCGCCTGCGTCGAGAACTAAGCGGAATCGAAACAAAACTGGCTGATCCAGCGCTCTGGTCTGACTCGGGCGCAAGCAAGCCGCTGATGCGCGATCGCAAGCGCGTTGAGGCGATGATTGCCAGCGACGACGAACTGGTGCGCCGCACCGGCGACGTTGAGGCCTATTTCGAGCTGGCCCGCGAAGGCGAAGACGTGCTGGCCGACCTGGAGCGCGACATCAAGAACCTCGCCACGTTTGCCGAGGAACTGGAGGCTCGCACCATGCTCAACGGAGAGACGGATGCGCTGAACGCCATCGTCACTGTGCATCCGGGAGCGGGCGGAACCGAGGGTCAGGACTGGGCCGAGATGCTGCTGCGCATGTACCTGCGCTGGGCCGAACAGCAGGGCTTCAAAACCGAAATGAACGACTACCAGGACGGCGAAGAGGCGGGCATCAAATCCGCGACATTCACCATCATGGGCGAATATGCATTCGGACTGCTGGCCGGAGAGAGCGGAGTGCATCGATTGGTGCGCATCTCTCCCTTTGACTCGGCCAAGCGCCGCCATACTTCGTTTGCCTCGGTATACGTTTCGCCCGAAATCGACGAAACCATCCAGGTGGATCTAAAGACAGAAGACCTTCGCATCGATACCTATCGCTCCGGCGGTAAGGGCGGCCAGCACGTGAATACAACCGACTCCGCCGTGCGCATGACGCACTTGCCCACAGGTATCGTGGTGCAGTGCCAGAACGAGCGATCGCAGCACAAGAACCGCGAGAAAGCCATGAAGATGATGCGCTCGCGTATCTACGAATACGAACTCGAGAAGAAGCGCGCCGTGAGCAAAATCGTCGAAGACTCGAAACTCGAGATCAACTTCGGTTCGCAGATTCGCTCCTACGTTTTGCAACCGTACCGCATCGCCAAGGATCATCGCACCAAGGTGGAAGTGGGTGACGTCGACAAGGTTCTCGACGGTTATCTTGAGCCATTTCTTCGCGGATTTCTCCTGGCCAAGCGTCGCGGAACCGCGTCATCGGAACCCGCAATCGACGATATCGATGCATAAGTGCGGGACCTTGTGAGTTGAGAGGGAAGGGATGAACGATCCTGCCGTCATTGACGAAATGCTTCGCAGGTCTCGAACGCTCGCCGTCATCGGCATGAGTGACAAGCCCTGGCGCGCGAGCCACAACATCGGGCGCTACCTGGTGATGCAGGGATATCACGTAATCCCCGTAAACCCATCGCTTACCGAAGTGTTGGGACTCAAGTGTTATCCGAATCTCGATGCAGCGCAGGCTGCGGCGAAAAACGACACTGGCGCAGGCATCGATCTCGTTGACGTGTTTCGTGCCTCCGAGCATGTGCCTGCGATCGTTGACGATGTACTTCGTCTCGGCGTTCCGTATCTCTGGCTGCAGGATGACGTGATTCATGAGAAAGCTGTCACCCGCGCACGAGCTGCCGGGGTCAAGTGTGTTCAAAACGATTGCATTTACCGTGAACACGCGCAGAGAGTGGGGTAGCGTAAGAGTGCGACGCTCATCCATGGACGGCAAAAATCTCCGCGACCAGACGGCATCCGTTCGAGTCCAACATGCGAGCTGTTTCTTGAATTCAATGCGCCATTGCCGTCTGATATTCGCGATGTTTCTTTTGCTGGCAGCGAGTCTGCCGGCGCTCGCCGCGTCAGACTCGGCGGATGCGCCGCATGTGCATGTGCAACTGCTCGTTCTGCCGCAGGGATTGAATCGCGGTGAATCGGCCGATGCCGGCGTGTACTTCAAATTGGAACCCGGTTGGCACGTCTATTGGAAGAATCCGGGCGATGCCGGCGAGCCGCCACACATGCGGTGGACCTTGCCCAGCGGCATCACGGCCGGACCCCTGCAATATCCGGCACCTAAGCGCCTGCCGCTCGGACCACTGATGGACTTCGGGTATGAAGACGAAGTGCTCTTCCCGCTCTTGCTCAATACTGCGAACACCGCGAACCCCGGCGCTGCCACGCTTCACGCGAAAGTGGATTGGCTCGTCTGTCGCGCAAGTTGCATCCCCGGCAAGGCTGAACTTGAGGTTAATCGGAGCGTGTCCGATCACCCTGCCAAGTTCCTATCGAACGCAGCCGACGCTGCAGTTTTTCGCAGATTCGCATCCCTCCTGCCAGGGACCATGCCCGGCACATTCAAGATAGGGTTTCAGCCTTCCAAGGAGGGTTATCGTCTCACGATCGAGACCGGCCGCCGAGAGACTGAGGTTGCTTTTTTCCCGGCCGATTCTGACGTCATCGACAATCCCGCGCCGCAGAAGATCACGCCAACGGCGAAGGGCTTGATTCTCGATCTGAAGAAAGATGCGAATGCTACTGCGGGTCCCAAACAACTTAGGGGAGTCGTTGAACTGTCGGGCGGACGCGCATTTGAATTCGTCGCACGGCCGGGAGCGGTGAGGGCCGCCGAGCCTCCGTCTTTTGCAACGGCATCGATCGGTTCTCTAGCCCCTGCAACTGGATCTGCCGCACAACCAGCAACGGAGCAGGCTTCCTCGTCCAACTCCGATACAGCAGCCAGGCACGCAAGTCCTGGACTGCTTCAAGCCGCCGGCTTCGCGTTCCTCGGAGGCCTGCTGCTCAATCTCATGCCCTGCGTCTTCCCGGTGCTATTCCTCAAGGGCCTCGCTCTGGTGCAATCTGGCAACGAAGAGCGGCACAAGCTGCGCACGCATGGCTTCATCTACGCCGCGGGAATACTTGTCTCGTTCTGGGTACTGGTGGCCGCGTTGCTGGCTCTCCGCGCCGCCGGCTCAAAACTCGGCTGGGGATTTCAATTCCAATCGCCAGTGTTTTTATCGCTGATGGCCGGGCTGCTTTTCTTTCTCGGATTATCGCTCGCAGGACAATTTGAGATTGGCCTCACGCTAACAAGTGCCGGCGGGTCGCTGGCGGCCAAACAAGGCTACACAGGCAGCTTCTTCACAGGCGTTCTCGCCGTGATCGTCGCCACGCCTTGCACGGCGCCATTTATGGGAGCCGCCATCGGCTACGCGCTCGCGCAGTCGGCGGGCGTAACCTTTGCCGTGTTCACCTCGCTGGCGCTGGGACTCGCCGCGCCGTATGTAGCGCTGACCCTGCAACCAGCCTGGACTCGAGCGCTGCCTCGCCCCGGTGCCTGGATGGAAGTGCTGCGTCAGGCGATCTCCATTCCCATCTTCGCCACGGTGATCTGGCTGGCCTGGGTGCTGGCACAAGCTTACGGAGCGGCTCTCTTAGCTGCGCTGCTGGTTTCGTTCCTTCTGCTGGCCATTGCTGGCTGGTTCCTCGGCCGCTGGCCAGCTCAACGCTGGGCCACGGTGGTTGCTGGCACTATCGTCTTGGGAGTCATTGTCATCGCCGCAACGGCACCTTCCGAACTCGAAGATCCCAAAGCGGGCATTTCTAAACTCTCGCTCGAGGATATGAAAGCTCTTGCCTCGATCGCCCCAAATGCCCATGGTTGGCAGCCATGGTCCGCCGACGCCGTCGCCCGCTATCGGGCGCAGGGTCGCCCCGTTTTCGTTGACTTTACCGCAAGCTGGTGCCTGGGCTGCCAGGTCAATGAGCGCCTTGTCCTGCGTCAACCTGAGGTCCAGAAAGCCTTCGTCGACGCCAACGTAGCTTTGCTCCGCGCTGACTGGACACAACACGACGATGCCATCACCCAAGCCCTCTCCGCGATGGACCGCAGCGGCGTCCCAACCTACGCGCTATACACTCCGGGCCAGTCTCAGCCCCACGTGCTGCCCGAGGTCCTTACAACGGGGATCATGATCGATGCTCTAGGCAAGTTGCCGCATGGCGCAACCCAAGGCAGCTCAGCTCCGTCAAATCTGCAGTGAAGTACTGCGTTCAAGTAAGCCAGGTAAGTTCCCCGGTTGATCGTCTGAATTCCCCTCAGGAGGTTAACTCTCATGGCATTCCTACCCCATCTCACAGGATTCGCAGCACTTGCTGCGACCTTGTTGCCACTGGCCTCAGTGGCGCAATCGGCGCGCGTGAACGCTGCCGCTCCGGACTTTACCGCTACCGACTCTCGCGGCCAGGTCGAAACTCTGGATCAATATCGAGGTAAGTATGTGGTTCTTGAGTGGCACAACCAGGGCTGCCCCTACACCCGCAAGCACTACGACTCCGGAAACATGCAGGCGTTGCAAAAGGAGTGGACAGCCAAGGGAGTCGCTTGGTTCACCGTGATCTCTTCGGCACCTGGCGCGCAGGGCTACGTCACGCCAAACCAGGAAAATGCCTATCTCGCCAAAATGAATGCTGCGCCCACGGCGGCCCTGCTGGACGCCGATGGCAAGGTCGGCCGTCTCTACAACGCGAAGACCACACCTGAGATGTTCGTGATCGATCCTCAAGGCAAGCTGATCTACGCCGGGGCAATCGACGACAAGCCAACGCCGGATCAGGCAGATGTGCGGGGCGCACACAACTATGTTTCCGAGGCGCTTTCAGAGGCCATGGCGGGCAAGCCAGTGGCCGAGCCGTACACAAGGTCCTATGGCTGCTCCGTGAAGTACCGGGAATGAACTGCTTCGATTCAGGGCAAACTTGAAGTTCCGCTGCGGAACAGTTTTCCCGCTCCCGCTCTTTCAACCTAGGGCGGCGGTACCCCGGGCCGTGTGGACACCCGCCATTTCCTCTGTTTCAGGAGCCTTGCGGCCTGCTTCGAAACTCTCCTGTAGATTGCGGGTGCATTGTGATGCCTTAGCAACTCCGTATACTGCCACAACGGAAGATGGGGCAAGCGCGATCGCAGTGGGACCACATCATCGGTCGCGTGAGACCTTTCCAAGAGAAAGTTGCCGACGTTTTTCGTCAGTGTGAGCTTGTAATTTGCCCACCATTGCATGCAGGTTGCTTGCAGCGCGTTGAGTTTGACCGGGTCGTTGAGATGGCTGTTGGCAAAGTCGCGCCCTTCAGACCATGAACTCACAGTCGGCAGGGGATGATTTCCGAGCAGCTCCTTGTAGTAATCGAGCGTCAAGCGCCGCTCTACAATCGGAATCGCTCCGCACTCCAGTGCGTCATACGGCCGGCAAGACTCAATGCTCGCATTTCCCATGGGTGAGGGCGCGAAGACCGAGTCCCCGAGAATATTGTAGAAATCGGATTCCGGAATTCGCCTCTTGCCGGGAGCGGCTCCAAAGAAACTGATGCCGCGAACCGGCGTTGATGAGAAGCAGATATGCGGCTCGATCGAAGAAAATGCTCGCACCATATCGGGCCGCGAAACCTTTTCCGCATCTCCGATGAAGGACCAAGCGTACCGGCGGTCCGCGACTGGCGTCACGCTCGGGGGCGGCTCCTTGATATAGCTCCCCAACGGCACCGTCATCACGTGCTTTGGGTTGAATACAGAAGACCAGAGCATTCTGAATACGCCGCGGAAATGCACATAGCGGTCAACCCCTAAGTCATAGAACTCATCGCCCGTGTGCACGAGGAATGCATTCATCCCTTTGAACCTTGCGTAGTATTGCGGGTCGAAGGAATATATCCAGCAATCGAACACGATCGCGTTATCCATCACGATTTCGTGCTTTCCGTCGTAAATATGTTCCGAAATATACGGATCGAAAACGCGCTTCAACCAGTTGTAAAACGGCCAGCCCTTTCCGTCTTCCGCAGACTGCCAGATGGCCGTGAACTTTATGTTTGGGAATTGGGGAGATTCCATGAACCGTTGTTCTCCGATTATATGTAGTGATTCGTGGAGTGGCGCTTTGGGTGCCTGTTCAGGCCGAGTCTACCACGCAGTTCCTTTGGATCAGTGACCCGATTCGACAGTGTTAGCGCGCGTATAGCGGTTCTCCAATTGCTGTAAAGGGAGACCACAACCGCTAAGTGGCGTTTTCCTCAACCGGGGTCCCCATGGACAGGTCTTTGTCCATGGGGTGGAAGAAAAGGCCACCTTGCACTCTGTCAGAAACTCCACGTGAATTGGAGAACCGCTCTAAACCAGTCATCCTCCGCCGTGTTTTGCGGCACGGATACGCCGAATCTCCTCCATCCGCTGAGCCAGCATCTTCTCCCGCCCCTCCTGTGTGGGCCTGTAATAGCTGCGGCCCTTGAGCGAATCGGGCAGGCAATCCATATCCGCGACGCGCCCCTCTTCGTCATGCGCGTAGCGATAGCCCTTGCCGTATTCCAGTTCCTTCATCAAGCGTGTCGGTGCGTTGCGCAGGTGCAGCGGAACCGGCTCCTGACGGGTGTGTTCAATCTCCTGTTGAACTGCGCCGTACGCCGTATAAACGGAATTCGATTTGGGTGCGAGGCAGAGATAAACCACCGCTTCCGCCAATGCCAGGTCGCCTTCCGGTGAGCCGAGAAAATCCAAAGTCTCTTTGGCGGAGAGGCAAAGATTCAAAGCTTCGGGCGCCGCCAGTCCGACGTCCTCAACGGCCATGCGCACCACGCGCCGCGCCAGGTACAGCGGGTCTTCGCCGGCTGCGAACATCCGGGCAAGCCAGTAAAGCGCCGCATCGGGATCGCTGTTCCGCACGCTCTTATGCAGCGCGGAAATCAGGTTATAGTGCTCCTCGCCTGATTTGTCGTACATCAGCACGCGTTGCTGCACCGCTTCTGCCGCCAGCGTCTTGTCAATGTGCTTCGTTCCCTCCGAGGCGAGTTGCGCGGCCACTTCCAGCGTGTTGTAGGCGTTGCGGCAATCGCCGCTGGAGTAACCCGCGATCAGCTCCAGCGCATCATCGTCGGCTCTGAGCTCCAGTGCACCCAAGCCGCGCTCAGTGTCTTCTACGGCTCGCCGCAGCAGCGCAACAATGCGCTCCTCACTCAAAGGCTGAAGCACGTAAACGCGGCAGCGCGAAAGTAGCGCGGAGATGATTTCAAACGAAGGATTCTCAGTCGTCGCGCCGATCAAGCGAATCGTTCCCCGCTCGACATAGGGCAGAAATGCGTCCTGCTGCGCTTTGTTGAAACGGTGAATCTCGTCGACAAACAAAATCGTGCGGGAGTGCATCTCAGCGGCCTGTGCGGCTGAGGCCATGACCTGCTTGATCTCCTTGATGCCGCTCATGACTGCAGAGAACTCTACGAAATTCGCCTTCGTCGTCTCGGCAATGATTTTGGCTAATGTGGTCTTGCCCACGCCCGGCGGACCCCACAGAATCATCGAGCCTGTGTTCGTCGAGTCAGGCCCTTCGCGCTCGATCTGAACCCGCAGCGGCTTGCCCGGCCCAAGCAGATGCTCCTGTCCGCTGTACTCCGCCAACGTTCGCGGCCGCATGCGCTCGGCCAGAGGCGCCCCGGGCATTGCATGCAGCAGACTCTCGGACGAGTGAATGGGTGCATCGGGCACTCCGTCGAAAAGGCTCATCGGTGCGCCCCTCGACGATCCTGCAGTCCGCCGCTTCTGACGGATCGCTGCCGCGAGGCTTCGTAAAGCAGCACGCTGGTGGCAACTGCTGCGTTGAGACTCTCAACCGAACCGGGGCAGGGAATTGTGACCGACGCGTCCGCCTTTGCAATCAACTCTGTCGGCAAACCATTCCCCTCATTCCCGATCAGCAGTGCGACAGGTTCGGAAAGAATCTGGATATCTGAAGGGTTACCTCCATGCACCGTTGTGGCAACCAGCTTCACACCCGCCTCGCGCAATTGTTCAATGGCTTCATCTTCCGCTACCGTCAAAAGCGGCACGCGAAAAACGCTGCCCGCTGAAGCCCGCACCGCTTTTGGATTCCATGCGTTCACAGTCCCTGGAAGGCTTATGACCCCGTCAGCGCCAAAAGCTTCAGCACTGCGCACAATCGTCCCCAGGTTGCCCGGATCCTGCAGCCCGGCAAGTACCACAATCAGCGGCGCCGTTGAAGTGTGCACTCCAAGCAAATGCGCCCACGTCCAATCCGGCGGTTCAACCAACGCGGCGACGGGCTGCGGAGTTTCGGTGACGAGTGCTGAGTCCAGCAATTCCTTCGGCAGCTTCAGGACCTCAGTTCCCACGGGCAATGCAAGGCCTCTGAGCGGATCCTGCGCCTCTTGCGCGATAAAGACCCACGGCACGCGCAGACCTGCACGAAGAGCCTCTTCCAGCAGGTTGCGGCCTTCGATCCCGGCTAAGCCATTTTCGTTGCGGCCGGGATTTGCCAGCGCGCGCCGCAACTCCTTCAGCCGGGCGTTTTGTTTACTCTGTACAATGCGAACAGGCATCCGTGCGAACCGTCTTTCGCTGTACGCGATTTTAAGCCGTTTCGCCGGGTCGTGCCCGGTCGACGCCGGTGTTCAACTTGCACCATGGCCGGTGCTGTGATAGCTTCCGTCTTTGTGGCGTCTACAAATGCAGCGATTTTAACCGCGACCTTTGCGTTGTGATTTCGTTAGGGTCCGGCGACTCTCTCCTTAAGGGCGACTTTGGCCTGCAATTGCCACAAAAGCAGGCACTTTTGATAACGCCCGATGGAACCGAGGTAGATATTCTTGTCCGCGGAAATCTTGCGCGTCCATCCCGATGATCCCCAACCAGACCGGATTGATTACATTGTCTCCTGTCTGCGCAAAGGCGACATCGTTGCCTTGCCCACCGATACCTTCTACGGACTTGCGGTGGACCCGGTAAACCTGCATGCAGTTGAGAGTATTTACAAGCTTAAGAGCAGGCAAAAACATAAGC